>OHCA01001210.1_pt1 | contig 9355 bp, 9 predicted proteins | sample 1577541 | NCBI WGS metagenome assembly OHCA01 (sample SAMEA3879598, study PRJEB24766) | human gut metagenome | biome: human-associated habitat; feature: feces | place: USA | collected 1985/1987 | reverse complement strand
CATTTTACAATTCAAATTGAACACAGAAAAATATCGTTCCGTTACTCCTATGATAATTTTACACCTTCAATCTTCTTTTTTCAAATTTAAAATTAACTTTCTATACTCTATACTATATTATATATACTTTCCAAACGGACACAATAAACAAGTGAAACTTTGGGGCAAAAAAACTTGAAAAACATTACATTTTTTCGTGTGTGTCTATTGACTTTTTAAAAAGGGAATGCTATATTATAATTAACATATGAGCATATCTTCATATGTTCAAGTATAACTATTAGCCTGAGGGAAAACAAAGAAAAAACAACCACTCCCGAAATGCCCGACATTGATGTGCTGTTTGAGCTTGCAGACCTTTTTAAGGTTTTCGGTGATTCAACCCGACTTCGCATTATGTACACCATTTCGGAAAATGAAATGTCGGTGCTCAACATTGCTGAAGCTCTCAGCATGGAGCAAAGCACAATTTCCCACCAACTGCGTGTGTTAAGGCAGAACAAGCTGGTGCGTGTTCGCCGTGAAGGAAAGCAGATTTATTACAGCCTTGACGATGACCATGTGAAACGAATCATCGAAATGGGACTTGACCATGTTCTTGAATAAGGAGGGAGACATATGAGGTACAAATATCAGCTTGACAATCTCAACTGTGCTCATTGTGCAGGCAAGATTGAGGCTAAAATTGCAGAAACAAACGGCTTTGAGGATGTAAGCTTTAATTTTGCGACAAAACTTCTCAACTTCAAAAGCGAAAAGCAGAATCCTGTTTCCGAAATTCAGGCAATCTGCGACAGCATTGAGGACGGTGTAACCGTTGTTGACAAAACTCCGAAAAATGATATCACAACAAAGGCAGAACCCGAAATCACGAAAAAGAAAATCAACCATGACACAATCTTCCTTGCAATTTCAATTGTACTTGCTGTAGTGTCCGAAATTCTCCACCTTACACTTGACGGTGTTACGGCTGTTCATTATGTTGTACTCGCAGCGTGTTTTGTTGCAACACTTCTTTCGGGTTACAAGGTATTTATCAAGGGTGCAAAAAACATTCTAAAGCTGAGAATTGACGAAACAACGCTTATGTCTGTTGCGGTAATTGCGGCATTCTGTCTTGGAGATTTTGTTGAGGCGGCAATGGTAACAATCCTCTTTTCTATCGGTGAAATTTTTGAGGATCGAGCAGTTGACGCATCCCGCCGTGACATTGAAAAGCTTGCAAACATTCGTCCCGATACAGCAACAATTATTGTTGACGGTGCGGAACAGATTGTTCCTGCCGAAAGCGTTGAAATCGGAAGTATCATTGAAGTCAAGCCATACGAAAGAGTTCCGCTTGACGGCATTATTATTAAAGGTAAAACAACTCTCGACACATCGGCTCTCACAGGCGAAAGCCTTCCTGTTGATGCAGGCGAGGGCAGTGAGGTACTCAGCGGTGCAATCAACGGCAGTAACCTTATTACCGTCAAAACCACAAAACATTTCGGCGACAGTACCGCAACAAGAATTCTTCAGCTTGTTGAAGATGCCGCCGCTCAAAAGGGCAACAGCGAAAAGCTTATTTCAAGATTTGCCTCTGTTTACACACCGGTTGTTGTACTCATCGCAGTTGCAATCGCAGTAATTCCTCCGCTTTGCGGACTCGGAGCATTCAGCGAATGGCTCTACCGTGCGCTTGTTTGTCTTGTAGCGTCATGTCCGTGTGCTATTGTTATTTCCGTACCTCTCTCCTACTATTCGGGTATCGGTGCGGCATCCGAAGTTGGTGTACTCATCAAGGGCGGAAAATATATTGAGGCTCTTGCAAAAGCAGATACATTCGTATTCGATAAAACAGGCACGCTCACAAGCGGCAAGCTCAGCGTAAACAAGGTTAATACTGTCGGTTCATACAGTGCTGACGAAGTTCTTGCTCTTGCCGCTGCAAGCGAAAAATATTCCGCTCATCCGATTGCCTCCGCAATCAGAGAAAAGGCAAACAGTCTTGAACTTCCCGAGCTTTCCGACTACAGCGAAAGTGCCGGCCACGGAACAAGCGCAGTTTATAACGGCAAAACTATTCAGTGCGGCGGTTCAAAGATTCTTTCGGACGAACAGAAGAAGATTGCAAATAAAGACGATTCTGTTTTCGTAATTTATGACGGTCAGCTTATCGGTTCGCTCAATGTCAGCGATACGGTAAGACCTGAGGCAAAAGAGGTTATCTCACAGCTTAAAGCGCTCGGTGTCAAGAACACGGTAATGCTCACAGGCGACAGACAACAGCCTGCCGAAAATGTTAAAAACGAACTCGGACTTTCCGAATGTCACGCAGAGCTTCTCCCTGCTCAAAAGCTTGAACTTTTCAAGGGCTTGAAATCGAAATCCAAGGGTGCTTGCTTTGTGGGCGACGGCATCAATGATGCCCCTGTTCTTTCGGCAAGCGACTGCGGTATCGCAATGGGATTCGGCAGTGAAGCCGCTATTGAAGCGTCAGATGCAGTTCTCGCATCAGGCACACTCAAACAGCTTCCAAAGGCAATTAAAATTGCAAGAAGTGTTATCAACACTGTCAAGGGCAACATCATCTTTGCCCTCTCAATCAAGGCTCTTGTAATTATTCTCGCCGCATTCGGTCTTGCACAAATCTGGATGTCTGTTATCGCCGACACAGGCGTCAGCGTAGTCTGCGTCCTCATAGCCGCAAGACTCCTCAAAAAGAAATATTGATTTTTTGCAAATCATATCATTTATTATGATAAAGCACCGTGAGCTTTCACAAGTTTCACGGTGCTTTCATTTGCCAAAATTTTCCTAAACATAATCTTATATTATAGTATTTTAAAATCATTGACTTTATCATTGACTTTTATAATTATATAAATTATAATATTTTTGTCAGTGCTTGTAACTGATAAATAAACTTCGGAGAGATTAATTTGAAAAAGATATTTTTATTATTAGTAACCGCTTTATTTTTACTTTCATTATATGGATGTAACACTTCTTCATCAAGCAATAACCCCACTGAACAAACAACCGTAACGAATACAGATGATTTATCTCTTGATTCAGATATTGAAACAACAGAATTAAATCATGATTTTGAAATTTACAATAACGGCAAAAAGGTGGATACTTTAAATCTTTACGGCTTATTTAAACAAATTGATAACGGCTTCATATATTCAAAAATCAATAAAGACTCTCCAAATGAAATGGAATACTACAGATATTATTTAGATAAAAAAAACAGTGTAAAACTTGGTTCAATAAAAAACTGGTCTATGCAAATTCACGATAAAGCTTATGTAAATAATCACCTTTGCTTTACGACAAGCACGGGCGACATTACAGACGAAGAAAACAGAACTCTTGAATTTATTGATATCGACCTTAATAAAAACAAAATGACGACTGTATTTTCTGACAAAGGCGGATTTCCATATGACACTGTTACAGGAGCAGACAATCTTGTCATAATCACAAAAGTGCTAGACAACGGTACTTCTTTGGAACTGTATGATACCGAAACTCAAAAATTCAAGCAATTAAAATATTTAGAGTTTGATGATAAAAACAGTATCGGGGAAACTATAAGAAAAGTTTCAATTGACAAAAGTACAAAAACAATCTCTCTTTTGGTTTTGGATTGCATTTCACAGAACGAAGCTTCTTTAAAAATAGAAACTTATGACTATGATATGAATTTTCTCAAAAGCTATGATATATCCAACATTTCAGATGATTCAAACGAATTAATTCAGGGCGTACAGGTTTTTGATTTTAAAAACAATTATCTATTCTATCAAAATTTCAGCATAACAAGATGTATAGGATATATAGACAGCGATAAGCTGAAAAAATCCGACATATCAGAAGATGTAGATGATACTTTTTCAATAGTATCCGCATCTGAAGATGACAGTGATACAAATTTATTGTATAAGAGGGCGGAATCAAGTTCAGAAAATAACTACATATATCTTTTTGATACAACCAACAAAACAATGAAAGAAACAAAATTTAATATTGAAGAAAAAGGGTACACTATAGGCGGTATATCACGGATAGGAAAAGATAATTTGATGATAATGATGTCCCCTGATAATACAGATGAAAAAAGCAACCTTAATCCAAGAATATACTTTACAAAATTAAGCGACTTAAATTTTCAGTAAACAGGCGGTAAAAATCAATTAAAATTCATTTTGCAAATTATCTGTCAAAATCCTGCAAAAAATTTAATTTATGGGCAATACTGCTCTTTACTTTTTAAGGTATTTATTGTATAATTAGCGGTAAAGTAAAAAGGTATATTTAATGTTACAAAACACCTTTTGCTCACAATAAAAAGGATAGGAGGGACAAAACATAATGATCAGCGGTGCTGAAATTATGGTAAAATGTTTGGAAGCCGAGGGCGTTGACATAGTCTTTGGTTATCCCGGTGCGGCTATCTGCCCATTTTACGATAAAGTTTACGACTCGAGCATTACCCACATTCTTGTTCGTCAGGAACAGAACGCTGCTCATGCGGCAAGCGGCTATGCAAGATGCAGTAATCGTCCCGGTGTTTGCGTGGCAACTTCCGGTCCCGGTGCAACCAACCTCATCACAGGCATTGCAACCGCCTATACGGACTCTATTCCGATTGTTGCCATTACAGGTCAGGTTCGTTCCGACCTTCTCGGCAGAGATGTCTTTCAGGAAGCTGACATCACGGGAGCTTGTGAACCGTTTGTAAAGCACAGTTATCTCGTCAGCAAAACAGAAGACCTTCCGAGAGTTTTCAAAGAGGCTTTCCATATTGCCTCAACCGGCAGACCCGGTCCTGTACTTATCGACATTCCCGTTGATATTCAGGAAAATGAAATTGAAAGTTTTGAATATCCCGAAAGCGTAAACATTATCGGTTACAAGCCGAACACTAAGGGACACGCAATTCAGGTTAAAAAGGCTGTTGAGGCCATCAACGCAAGCAAGCGTCCTGTTATCGTATCAGGCGGTGGCGTGCTGAGTTCGGGTATCAAGCTTAAGCTTCAAAAATTTGCAGAAACCACGGGTATCCCCGTTATTTCAACTATGATGGGCATCGGTGTTATGCCCAGCGAGCATGAGCTTTATCTCGGAATGCTCGGCACTCACGGCAAGGCTGTTGCCAACCGTGCTCTTCACGAAGCCGACCTTGTAATCGTATGTGGTGCAAGACTCGGTGACAGAGCTGTTGCGGCTCCCGACCAGATGAGTGAAAACACAAAGGTAATTCACATTGACATTGACCCTGCTGAAATCGGTAAGAATGTTAAAACAGAAATTCCGATTGTAGGCGATATGAAAAATGTCATCAATATGCTGCTTGACAGCATCGGCGATTACAAGGTTACAACAATGTGGAGCGAAACCGTAAAGAACTGGAAAAAAGACCTTTACCGTGAGCCTCCCGTTTTTGACGGCTTTGTTGAGCCGAGAACACTTGTCGGTCATCTCAGCGCAATGTTCCGCTCGAAGGCAATTCTTGTTGCCGATGTAGGACAAAATCAAATTTGGTGTGCAAACAACTTCCGTATTCGTGAGGGCAGATTCCTCACAACAGGCGGTATGGGTACAATGGGTTACTCAATTCCCGCTGCAATCGGTGCAAAGTTTGCAAGACCCGACCGTGATGTTATTGTAATCTGCGGTGACGGCAGTTTTCAGATGGGGCTTAATGAGCTTGCGACTATTGCAGGCAATCAGCTCGGAATTAAAATCATCATTATGAAAAACGCACGACTCGGAATGGTTCGTGAACTTCAGGACAAACACTACGGCGGCAGACACTCCGCAACAATTCTCAACGGTGATCCCGACTTCTTGAAGATTGCCGATGCTTACGGCATTGACCATGCAGAGGCTCATTCAAACAAGGAAGCCGAAAACATCATCAAGGGTATTGTTGATTCGGAAAAACCGTTCATTCTTGTTTGCGATGTTCACCCCGACACTCCGTCAATTTAATGAGGTGATAAAATGCAGTATACATTATCAATACTTGTTGAAAATCAGGCGGGCGTTCTTTCAAAGATTTCGGGACTTTTCTCTCGCCGAGGTTTTAACATCGACTCACTCGCAGTAGGTGTTACTCAGGACCCATCGGTTTCCCGAATCACAATCGTTGCAAACGGTGACGAGTACATTGTTGAACAGCTTGAAAAACAGCTCAACAAGCTCATTCCCGTTATTAAGGTAAAAAGGCTTAACGAGGGCGAATTCATCAGCCGTGAGCTTGTATTAATCAAGGTTCACTGCGCCGCCTCAAAAAGAGCCGAAATTGTCAAAACGGTTGAAATTATGCAGGCGAAAATCGTTGATGTATCCCCTTCGTCAGTTACCGTTGAGTACTGCGAATGTGCAAGCCGCATCAACACGCTTGTTGACTTACTCAAGCCTTATGGTATCCGTGAGATTGTAAGAACAGGTACTGTTGCCATTGACAGAGGCACAGCTTCGGTTTCCGTTTAATCTTACAGTTAGCATATATTTTAATTTATATGCCGCGTTTGCGGTAAGGAGGACTTTAATATGAAAGACTACACAAAAAACATGACAGCACCAATCTACTATCAGTCAGATTGTAACCTTGACCTTCTCAAGGGTAAGAAAATTGCTATTATCGGTTACGGCAGCCAGGGTCATGCACACGCTCTCAACCTCAAGGATTCAGGTTGCGATGTAATCATCGGTCTTTACAAAGGCAGCAAGAGCTGGGCAAAGGCTGAGGCACAGGGCTTTAAGGTATATACATCGGCAGAGGCTGCAAAGCAGGCTGACATCATCATGATTCTTATCAACGATGAAAAGCAGGCAGCTCTTTACAAGAACGACATCGAGCCAAACCTCGAAGCAGGCAACATGCTTATGTTCGCTCACGGCTTTAACATTCACTTCGGTTGCATCAAGCCTCCAAAGGATGTTGATGTTACAATGGTAGCTCCTAAGGGACCGGGTCACACAGTTCGTTCAGAGTATCAGGTTGGTAAGGGTGTACCTTGCCTCGTTGCTGTTGAGCAGGATGCTACAGGTCAGGCTAAGGATCTCGCACTTGCATATGCACTCGGTATCGGCGGTGCAAGAGCCGGCTGTTCTTTGCGGCGGTGTTTGCGCACTTATGCAGGCTGGTTTTGAAACACTTTGCGATGCCGGTTACGACCCAAGAAACGCTTACTTTGAGTGTATCCATGAGATGAAGCTCATCGTTGACCTTATCTATCAGTCAGGTTTTGCAGGCATGAGATATTCAATCTCTAACACAGCTGAGTACGGTGACTACATCACAGGTCCAAAGATCATCACAGAGGATACTAAGAAGGCTATGAGAAAGGTTCTTTCTGACATTCAGGACGGTACATTTGCTAAGAACTGGATCCTTGAAAACCAGGCTAACCGTCCGGCGTTCAATGCTATGCGCCGCAAAGGCGCCGAGCATCCGATCGAAGAAGTCGGCAAAAATCTGCGCGGCATGATGAGCTGGATGAAAAAATAATCAGTACACACCTTAGGCAGAGCGGGGCTGAGGCCCCGCGATCTGCTTCGTATAAACTTAGGAGGGTTATAGTTATGGGTATGACAATGACGGAAAAAATCCTGGCCCAACATGCAGGCCGCGATGCGGTCCAGGCAGGTGATCTGCTGGTTGCCCAGGTGGATTTGGTTTTAGCTAACGACATCACCGGACCGCCGGCGATAGCTGAATTTGAAAAAATCGGACGTCCTGTTTTTGATAAGGATAAGATCGCGTTAGTTCCGGACCATTTTTCTCCGTGTAAGGATATTAAGTCGGCAACTATGTGTAAACGCATGCGCGATTTTGCACGTCAGCATGAAATCACCAATTATTTTGAAGTTGGCCGCATGGGTATCGAGCATGCGCTTTTACCTGACAGCGGTCTTGTTGCTCCCGGTGAGATCATTATTGGCGCCGATTCTCATACTTGTACTTATGGCGCTCTGAACGCGCTCAGCACCGGCATGGGTCAAACCGATATTGGTGCGGCTATGGCCAGCGGCACTACCTGGTTCAAGGTGCCTGCCACGATCAAAGTCGAGCTGACCGGTAAGCTGCCTAAATATGTCAAGGGCAAAGATATCATTCTTACGCTTATCGGTATGATCGGTGTCGATGGTGCCCGTTATCAATCGTTGGAATTCTGCGGCGACGGCGTTGCCGAACTGGCAATGTCCGACCGTTTTACTATCTGCAATATGGCGATCGAAGCCGGCGGCAAAAATGGTATTTTCCCGGTCGACGAAAAAACTATTGCCTATCTCAATGGTCGTGTCAGCCGTCAGTGGACAGCAGTTACTGCCGATGCTGATGCAGTATATGACCGTGTGATCACTATCAAATTAGATGATCTGGTCCCGGTCGTTTCGTATCCGCATCTGCCGGAAAATACACATCCGGCGGCAGAGTCCGGCCATATCAAGATCGATCAGGTCGTTGTCGGTTCCTGCACTAACGGTCGTCTGGAAGACCTGCAGCAGGCAGCTGAGGTGATGCAGGGGCGTAAGGTACATCCGCATGTCCGCGCTATTATTATTCCTGCTACTCAGGAAATTTATAAAGAAGCTATGCGTTTGGGCTATATTGATACCTTTATCGATGCCGGTGCGGCAGTTTCCACCCCTACCTGCGGACCGTGTTTGGGTGGTTATATGGGTATTCTGGCTGCTGGCGAACGTGCTGTTTCGACTACCAACCGTAATTTCCGCGGACGTATGGGTCATGTCGACAGCGAGGTTTATCTGGCCAGCCCCTATGTGGCGGCTGCCAGTGCGATCACAGGCTATATCGCAAGCCCTGAGGAGGTAATGAAATGAGTAAAGTATGGCGTTACGGCGACCACGTCGATACCGACGTTATCATACCCGCCCGTTATTTGAATATTGCTGATTTTGACGAATTGGCCGAGCACGCTATGGAAGATATCGATACTACTTTTGCTCCTAACGTGCAGCCGGGCGACTATGTTGTTGCCGGCAAAAACTTCGGCTGTGGTTCTTCGCGCGAGCATGCTCCTGTCGTTATCAAAGTCAAAGGCGTAAAATGCATTATTGCCGACAGCTTTGCCCGTATTTTTTACCGCAATGCAATCAACATCGGGCTGCCGGTGCTGGAAATTGGCAAGGATGTTGAAAAAATTGCAGCCGGTGATGAATTGGATGTAAATATGGCTGCTGGCGAGATCAAAATCGTTAACAAAGGCATTACTATCAAAACTAAACCATTGCCGGAATTTATTCAAAAGATCGCTGACTGCGGCGGCCTTATCAACTATGTCAAAGGAGAACACCAAGAATGAAGATCACTTTACTGCCGGGCGACGGC
>OHCA01001209.1_pt1 | contig 9364 bp, 9 predicted proteins | sample 1577541 | NCBI WGS metagenome assembly OHCA01 (sample SAMEA3879598, study PRJEB24766) | human gut metagenome | biome: human-associated habitat; feature: feces | place: USA | collected 1985/1987 | reverse complement strand
CACCACCAATCCCGCCCGCCAAACCGAACCGATGTTTGAAATTCCTTTTTTGTTATGGACAAACAAAGCCTACGGAAACGCGAATTCATCTCTGATATCATCGCTTCCGCAATATATTGACAGACCCTTTGTCAACCATAACCTTATTCATTCGCTGCCAACTCTGGCCGGATTGAGTTTTGACCTTCAAGACGACACAAAAAATCTGTTTAGCGATAAATTCATCTCTGAACAGCCTTGACCTGAACTTTTCTCCCGATTAAGATATCCCAGAAGGAGAAAACAAATGGCACGGGTATTTATATTTATGATGGATTCGTTCGGTATCGGCGGCGCGCCTGATGCCGCCGCTTTCGGCGACGAGGGAACCGCAACCTTTGAGCATATTGCCGCCGCTTATCCGAATTTAAACATTCCCAATCTTTTAAGCCTCGGCCTGGCAAAAGCCGCCCATGAAGCTTCGGGACTGAACATAAATCTGTCCCCGGTTTCAGCTCAGGCGTTAAACCTGCCGGCAGCTTACGGCCATATGAAAGAAATCAGCCGCGATAAAGATACCGTCTCCGGACACTGGGAAATGGCAGGCCTGCCAAATTTGCAGGGCTGGGGACATTTCAAACCCGACTGCCCGTCTTTTCCGCAAGAACTGATCGAACAAATATGCCGTGACGCCGAACTCGACGGCATCCTCGGCAACAAAGCGGCTTCCGGCACCGTCATCATTCAGGAACTGGGCGAAGAGCACCTGCAAACCGGACGTCCCATCTGCTACACCTCTGCCGACAGCTGTTTTCAGATTGCCGCTCACGAAAAACATTTCGGGCTTGAGAAATTATACCGGCTCTGCGAAATTGCCTATAAACATGTACAGCCCTACCGCATCGGACGTGTCATTGCCCGCCCCTTTATCGGAGAAAAAAGCGGCGAATTCACCCGCACCACCCGCCGTCGCGACTACGCCGCCCAACCTTTCGGCGACACCCTGTTGGATAAGGCTTTGGCTGCCGGACGAAAAGTTTATGCCGTCGGAGCCATTAATGATATCTATGCTCATCGCGGCATCAGCAACCCCGTTCATGCCGCCGAACTCCCCGGCTTATGGGATGCCACGCTCAAGGCAATGGCCGAAGCCCCGGACGGTTCGCTGGTCTTTACCAATTTTGAAGATTTCGACATGTATTACGGTCACCGCCGCAATGTTGAAGGCTATGCCCGCGCTCTGGAATATTTCGATTCGCGCCTGCCGGACATTCTGCCTTGCCTGAAGCAGGACGACGTTTGTTTCATCACCGCCGACCACGGCAACGATCCCACTTATAAAGGAACCGACCATACCCGGGAACAGGTTCCGGTTCTGATGTTCGGCCGCGGAATACGGCCGCGCAGCCTCGGCCAAAGAGAAACTTATGCCGACCTCGGACAGACTGCTGCCGACATACTGCAGCTTCCGCCGTTGGCCGCGGGAATCAGCTTCCGATGAGTTACGGCGCTCCCAACCTTCCGGCTGACAAACACTTTTTCTTTGACCGTCACGGCGGTGTTTCCGCCGGCAAATATGCCAGCCTGAACGGCAGCATCAAAAGTGATGACGACAGAGAAAACGTGCTCAAAAACTTTGCTTTGGCCGCCGCACATTATCACTTGCCGTTTGAAAGTCTGGCTATCATTCGCCAGGGAACGACAAACCGTGCCGTTTTTATCAGTCAACCCGAACGTTGGCAGCAATTTGCCGACGGCATGGTAACCAATATTCCCGACATTATTCTCACTCTTCGCACGGCCGACTGCTGCCCGGTTTTGTTTTATGATGCCCGCAACCGGATTATCGGCGCCGCCCATGCCGGCTGGAGCGGCGCCCTGTACGGCATTATTGAAAACACGCTGCAGCTCATGCTGGAACACGGAGCGGAAAAAGCAAACATTGCCGCGGCCCTCGGCCCCTGCCTGCAGCAGCAGTCCTTTGAATGCCGCTCCGATATGCGGAACGAATTTCTTCGGCAGGACACCTCCTTCGAACAGTTTTTCATTCCCGCCTCCAACCACGGCTGCTTCCGGTTTGATTTGGAGGCCTTTGTCATCAGACGGCTGCAAAATTTCGGCCTTACGGATATTTCCGCTTCGTCAATCGACACCTACCGCAGCGAAGACTATTTCAGCTACCGCCGCAACACCCACCGCGGCCTGCTGAACAGCCGTTATGACTACCCTACCCACTTATCAACCATAACCCTTTAATATCTTTCCTTTTCCGCAAAATCCGGCTAAACTGAAAACAGTTTGTAACTTTTGAGATAAATAAATGACCCCTCTCGGAAAATTAACCCTTGCCGTCATCGGCCTCCGCTTGTTCGGCGCCGCCGGTTTCTTATGGGGCATGTTCTTCGGCCATGTCCTGGTTGACCGAACCTTGGTAAAAACCATTATCAAGCAGAAGTTCAGCCAACTTGACGACACCATCCGTCTGATGCTTCCTTTCCGTTTTTACCGCTCTTATAACTATCTGATTGAACATGTACTGGGCAAACTCTGGGGCGTTATTCTCGGCGGACTGACTTTCGGCTGGGTCGGCGTCGCGGTTCTCGGTATTCTCGGACATCTGTTGTTTGACTGCCAAAAATGCAAAAGTTGCAAAGAATGGCGCTACGCTTTTGAAGACTTTTGGAATGTCAACCTCGGCAAAATTTTCGGCGGTTTAATCGGCTTCACCTGCAAAAGCAAACTTCTGCTGTTCATCGGCGTTATTCTCGGTTTCTTTTTTGACTCTTTTCGTTTGGAAGGCGGGCTCCGCACCAAACTCAAACTCGGCCCTGTTCTCAACTTCTGGTCTAAAATCAATCCGCTGAAACTGGCTCTGCGCTCACAGGAAGCCCGCGATGTTTCCTTCGTGCAGTCAATGGCCGGCTTAGCGGCAAAAATATCCAAAGCCGACGGCGCCGTCAGCGAAAACGAGATCCGCACCTTTAAAAAACTGTTCAACACCGACAAAAATCCCAAAATCGCCCGCATTTTTAACGAAGCCAAACAAAGCACCGCCGGTTATCAGGCTTACGCGAAACAGCTGAAAATTCTCTCCCGCGATAATCTGGACATGAAAGAAAGCATTATCGAAAATCTGTTTAAAATTGCCGTGGTAGACGGTGAGATTTTAAGCGATGAGATGGAAATGCTGGAAGATATCGCCAATATTATCGAACTTCCGCAGGGCAACTATACCATCATCAAAGACCGTTTTGTCTTCAAACCTTCAAACGAAACGCTTCAGGATTACTACGAAGTCCTCGGCGTCTTTTACAATGCCAGCGACAAAGAAATCAAACGCCGTTGGAAAGAGTTAATCAACCAATATCATCCTGACCTGGCTCAGGCCAAAGGCGCCTCAGCCCGGGAAATTGAAGCCTGCACTCTGAAAATGGCGGAAATCAACAACGCCTACGAACATATCATTAAAAGCCGCCAGGCCGGATAGGATAATGATAAATGTCGCAAACAGCACCTGCAATAATCCTTTCAACGGTTGAAAGAGAAGATTGGAAATTTAACGAGGCAGATAAGGCTCGTTCTGCAGCGCACAGAAGCGGAGTGTACATATTGGTACATGAGCATTCGAGCACGGGAGAACAACCTTAGATGTCCGTTAAAAGTACAATAATCCTTTCAACCATCAATGCCCGCTACTCGCACACAGCTTTCGGCCTGCGATATCTGAAAGCCAATCTGCATGAATTTGAAAAAGACTGTGAAATAATGGAATTCAGCCATGATCTCACGGTGCAGGAAGTTGCGGAGGCAATTATTTCCCGGCGGCCGGATGTTGTAGGCCTCAGCTGCTATATTTGGAATATTGAAGATCTTCTGCGGGTGGCCGAAATCATCAAAGCCGTTCTGCCGCAAACGCTGTTGATTTTCGGCGGACCGGAAGTTTCCTACGAATATGATGAATTTCTTCCCCGCTGCGACTATCTGATTAAAGGTGAAGGAGAATACGCGCTTTATCACCTGTTACAAGCATGGCAAAAAAACGAACTTCCCGCAACCAAAGTTCTGGAAGAACCGGTTTGCGACGTAAACAGTCTTAAGCTGCCTTATTACCTTTATTCCGACGAAGACATCGCCCACCGCCTGATTTACGTTGAAGCGACCCGAGGCTGCCCCTTTACCTGTGAATTCTGCCTGTCTTCGCTGTCTCGCGGCGTTCGGGAATTTGATCTCGACAAATTTCTGCACGAAATGGATATTTTAATCACCCGCGGCGTTAAACAGTTCAAATTCATTGACCGAACCTTCAATCTTAAATTCGCCAACGTCAAAAAAATCCTCGAATTTTTCAAAGCCCGCTGGCGGGAAGGAATGATTCTGCATTTTGAAATTTTTCCTGACAAACTCAACTCGCCAATGCTGGAAGAAATCAAAAACTTCCCCGCCGGCGGATTACACCTGGAAGCCGGCGTGCAAACCTTTTACGAACCCTCATTAAAAGCGATTTCCCGCCGACAAAACGAAGGCCAAACCCTCGCCAACTTAAAATTTATCAGCGAGCAAACCGGTGCTGCCGTCCATGCCGACCTTGTCGCCGGACTGCCGCATTCCACTTTTGCCACGTTTGCCGAAGACTTCGACAAATTATTTGCCTCCCGTCCCGCCGAACTGCAAATAGGCATTTTAAAACGCCTGCGCGGCGCCCCGATTGACCGTCACACACAGAATTTTCAAATGATTTATTCCCAATATCCGCCCTATGAAATTATGCAAACTTCAACCATGAACTATGCCGAACTTCAGCAAATCAAACGCTTGGCTCGTTATTTTGACATTTTTTACAATGCGGGAAATTTCCGGAAAGAAACCGGCTGCCTGACAACTTTCGCTGACTGGCTGGACTTCAGCAATTACATCTGGACAAACTACCGCCAAACGCATAAAATATCCCTGAAACGTCAGGCTGAAATTTTAAAGGATTACCTTGATGCGCGAAGAGCCGCTGCCCTACTTTAACGAACGGGAAACCCCGATAGATATGATTGTTTTGCATTGCAGCGCTTACGATGTTGAAACAATCATTCATTACATGCATGAATATCAGCTGAGCGCTCATTACATTATTGATGAAAAAGGCGAAATGACCAAATTGGTCGATGAATCCAAACGCGCCTACCATGCCGGAACAGGTTTCTGGCGCGGCGAAGACCGCAGCCCGAACGCCCGCTCCATCGGCATTGAACTGGTCAATTTCAGCCTCGGACAAGAAACCTACGCTCCGCAACAAATTGACACGCTGCTTAACTTTTTGCCGCCCCTCATCAGCAAATATAATATCCGCCCGGAAATGATTGTCGGTCATTCGGACATTGCGCCGCTCCGCAAAGCAGACCCCGGCAGAGCTTTCCCCTGGAAACGGTTGGCCAATGCAGGCATCGGCCTGTGGTATCAACTGAGCAATGCTGAAAAAATCCCCTCAGACGACCTTGAAGAGTTGTTGCGCCTTATCGGTTATGATACCCGCACACCACAGACCGTGTATGCTTCAGCCTATGCCTTTTGCCGTCGCTTTGCCCCGCAGTTTGTAGCGGCGGATCCCGATATCAAACATCTGGTTGACCATATCCTGCCCGAAAACTTTGACTTTATTGATAACGCCAAATTCAGACAAACCCTCAAAGCCGTCGCTTATACCTATTCAGGGAACCAAGAAAGTAATCCGTTATATTGAGATCATCGTTTTAATGGCATCTTTACCCAATAATTCTCCCGCTCTGAACAAAAACAAGGGTGACAATTAACTGTAAGACATTGATTATCACCCTTAAATAATTAAAACTTACAAATCATCTTCCTCCTCATTGGTATTTTTTTCATCCTGCTTCGGAAGAGGAGATTGATAATCTGCCCGAAGATAAGACTTAATTTCCTCCTCTTTGTCTTCTTTCAGATGATTAAAGGCTGATGTCGTTTTTTCGCCAATCTCATTATCTTCTTTCAAAATTTCATAATCAGCCATTTCCTGACCGATTCGGTTGAGGCCTTTCTGCAAAAAAAGCCCGCTGTCTACAGGATGAACAGCCGCCATAGTCTGCTGCAGTTTATCCCGAGTAAAAGGTTTACCTCGGCTATTTTCCAAATTCGTCGCCAAACCGCCATAGCCGATGCTCTGTTTAACCCGTGTCAAACCATAACGGCTCAAAGCCTCTTTCATACGAGAAGCGGTTTTTTGTCCTAACACGCCATCTTCTTTAAGTATCTCACCGTCTTCAAATGAATTCAATCCTTTCTGCAAAGCCGTCACGCCCCACGGAGATGCCTGACGTGCAACTTCGCAATAAGCCTGACTTAAAGAAACATTCCCGCTCAATTGTAACTCACCGGTTTCTTTTGCCGGCTGTCTTTTAGATTGCGGTTCAATTTGTTTTCCAAACTCATCTCTTTTCACTGCTTCAGTTCCGTAATAATTGTCATACCACTTCCTTTGAACCTCATCAGCTTGCTGCTTTCGCCGCATATCCTGATTTTCATACAGAAAATAACGCATACCGTTTTTTAGTTCATTTTCGCTGATATGCTCCACCGGTTTGTAGAGCATATCTTCATACGGATTATTATTTTTCTGCAATTCCTCAAAAATAGATTTTTCCTTCACAGACATCTCTTTCTGTTTCGTTTCCTGTTCGACAAACCGTCCTTTATCAGGCAGAGTTGTTATAAATTCACCTTTAGACACCGGTGTAAGCGCAGCATAATTCCTGTCCGCTTTCTGAGGCAGATTAATCCGGGTACCTTCTCTCAGACTCATATTTTCGTTGATGCCCGAATAAACCGTGTTTATCCTTGCATTACGCTGTAATTCTTCTGCCAAATCTTTTTGCGAGACACCATTCCGCTTGGCAACCCACGCCAGATCCTCGCCGGCTCTGGCCTTCACACTCCGCGTCTCCATATCCTCAAATTTATAGCGCCGCAAAATTTCACGGTTTTCCAGAATTTCCCGCTGCAAATCTTCTTTCGTCAGCTTATCCCCGTATTTCCGATAAAGTTTAATCCCCAAGTCAACCATCGGTTCATCTTGATCATCAAACATAAACTTCTTTTCTTCAATCATTTTTTGTAAATCACGCCCTAAATCATCAATCCGAGCTCCGCCTTTGGTTATCCAATCATTATATCCGGCTGCAGCCAAAGTATATCCATAGGAAATATTTCCCCAGAAATCATGATCATAAAGATACTCCCCATCTCCGGGAAGTTTAACGCCAAACACCACCGACTGCCGTCCTGACGAACTCACCTCATCCCTGCGGTAATAGCTTGGCAAAATTTCTTTCATCACCGGCTTATGATCCCATACTCCTCTGCGCTCGCCGTCACTGGTGGAATTACGATAAACTTTCACCAAGTTTTTTACATCCTGCGTCATCAGCTCAAAAGGTCTTATGAGAAGATTATTCCAGCTGTTTTCATTATTATCCTCGCGCATTCTTATAATTTCAAGATCATTATGCCGTGACATCATATCCTGATAAACACGCTCTAAGGCTTTTTCATAGTCTTCTGAATCTATTTCGCCGGCTTTGACAACATTATTTCTCATATTCCTATTCCTCCATAAAAAAATCCGTCATTTATGACGGATAAAAAACACAAACAACAAAACCCCGAATTGCTATTCAGGGTTTCAGGCACACTTACAGCAAGTGACAATTCACGTTATAAAAGAAAAATATCCTCGTATCAAGAATAAGTTCCTAAAACTCAGAATAAAAATTTTTAAAGAAATTTTCATTTTCTATTGAATTATCAATTAACTTCTTCTATAATCTTTCTATGACTGATACAAAAATTAAACTCTCCATCCCCGAAATACTGCTGCATTTGGTGCTGCTGGCAGGCGCTTTTTGGTTTTTTACCTCTATTCTGAGATTCGTCATCGGCGATAAAAACGATAAACAAATTTTGATAAACATCATATTTTTCTTAGAAGTGACGCTGGCTTTCTATTTTATACCTCTCAAACACCCGCTGAAAACAAGTAAATTTGGTTTCACATTGACTGTACTGGGCAGCATCTTAAATATATATATCATGATTTTTTCCGCATATCTCACAATAAATCTTGTAAAACCTCGCCCACATTATCCATACTTTGAATTCGTCTACAATTTAATGCCCCTGTTATTATGTCTGCCTCTGCTCACTTACATATCCGGTTTTATTAACAAAAAACTTTTTTATACCCTGACCAAAATCATATTTACCAGTTTTACCATGGCACTTCTTTTCTCTCTGGGATACCTCGTCAAGATATATCTATAATACGCCGCCTTGCAAAACCTTAACCCTCATCCCCGCATATAATTTCTTATTGCACTTTAAATTTTAATCTTTACACTAAACTGATGACTGATACAAAAATTAAACTCTCCATCCCCGAAATACTGATGCATTTAGGGTTGCTGACAGTCGTTTTTTGGCTCTTTGCTTGTTCCCTGAGTTTTTTCATCGAAACGGAAAATCCTCAAAATTTATTAATACTTTCCACCGAAGTAACCCTCACCTTTTATTTTATACCTCTAAAACACACGCTGAAGCCCAATAAATTTTTGTTCGCATTTACTGTGCTGTTCTGCACCTTAAATATATTTGTCGTTTTTATCTCCTTATTTCTTGCAATCCATAATATAACACCTTATCCGCATTCTCCATATGAAGAATGCTTATTTAATTCAATACCGCTTCTTTTATGTCTTCCCCTGTTCACTTATTTATCCGGCTTTATTGATAAAAAACATTTTTATACTCTTGCCGCAATTATATTTACCAGTTCTATCTTAGCGTTTGCACTTTTTCTCTCTTTGGATTTCGACTCAGAAACATATGAATACGCCGCCTTGCAAAGCCTTAATCCTCATCCCTGCATATAATTATCGGAATATGTAAGCGGCGTTATTTTATCAATAAAAAAACCTTATCACACAAACTTCATCGCATCCAGCACACCCTGCAGAATATAAGCGGCCGCTCCGGCATCCAGCGACTTTTTGCGTCTGGCTCGTGACAAATCTGCCTCTTTAATCATCATGCTTTCAACCGCGGAAGAAGACAGCCTTTCATCCCAAAAAAAATAAGGCAAGCCGGTCGCCTCGGCCACACGCTCCGCAAACTTACGCACTTCCCGTGCCGTTTCACCCTCTTCGCCGTTCATCTGCAGCGGCAAACCATAGACTATACCGCCGATTTCCTTTTCGGCAATAAGCTTCTTAATTTCCGCCAAATCGGCCGCCATATTGCTGCGACTGATAATTTTATATGGCGTCGCCGTCATTAACAACAAATCGGAAACCGCCGCTCCCAGCCGTTTGGAACCGTAATCAAATCC
>OHCA01001206.1_pt1 | contig 9398 bp, 5 predicted proteins | sample 1577541 | NCBI WGS metagenome assembly OHCA01 (sample SAMEA3879598, study PRJEB24766) | human gut metagenome | biome: human-associated habitat; feature: feces | place: USA | collected 1985/1987 | reverse complement strand
TGGCAAATTCTTTGGCCTGATCCAAAACGGCCCAGCCAAGCAGCATCCAGAAGACCATCTCAAGAGTGGTTACCGACCACCAGGCAACGCCTTTTAACGGATCAAGAATAATATTCCAACTGCTTCCCTGTGTGCCGGCATGTTTTAATTCCGGAGTCATTATTTTATTAATTGTCTGTTCCATGCCGGTTGTGATAATAAAAATGACAATTGACAGGAACAGGAATGTAAACATGGCTGTCATAAATGTTTCCCAGACTTTGGTAACGTATTTTTTCCGCGTAATCGGGAAAGCGTAGGCGGCAATGGCTACCGGAATCAGTGCCGATGCCACGCTCAGCTGTAAGATAGAATCAATCAACAGCCAGGGATAAATAACCATCAGCATAAAGGCAGAGAGCCACAGAATAATGCCGACCAGAAGATAACCGACATGCGGAAGAATCCATATGTGTATGCCTCCAATCGTATAGGACTGCTCAAAGATGGCAATACAAAATGAGGTTGAACCCAAAGTCATAATGTCAAGAAGTTTTCCCTGAATACTCTGAATGGTACAGAGAATGTTATTACCCATAGACGACGGGATACCGCCATCTTCCGTAACTTGCGTGAAACCGGTACATGTCTGCCCGTCTTGCCCTGACGTTACCAGCTGCGCCAGAGTCATGCCGGTATTGAAAACCGGAGTCACAATCAAATTGATAAATTCCTGAATGTCCGAACGCAGAATGACAACAACCACAAAGACGACAAATGCCTGATTAAAAATGGTCTTTATCAGTATGCGGGGTTCTTTGACATCAAAAGCCGAAACAAATTTCAAAATCGTCATAGCCAGCCACAAAGCCATTCCGATAACGACCAGATTAATCATTGCGTCGGATAAAGAAAGATAGGCTTTTTTTGCAAGATTACTGGCCGTATCAAACAAAACTCGGAACAAATCGCAGAAAATGCAGCTGCTGAAAGAATTGCGGTAAGAGTCAATATTACATTTTCCGGTTGATTGTCCAAGATTATAGGCATTCGATTCGACAACCGGTGTCGGAGCCAAAGAAACCGGTTCCCAAGTGTTTTTGGGCATATCCTGAACCCAGTTAAAAGTCAGATTAAAAGGGGTTTTGCACGCCTCGGAATTTGGATTTTGCTGGCATTCCAACGTGCACTGCATCGGATTAACTTTCGTATCACCACACAAAGCCTGAATTTCAGAACAAATCGGATTTATAACCGCGCCGCCGGTAACACCCCAACCGGTTCCTTCCCTCATTTCAAAATGCAAGTGAGCGCCGGTAGAAGCACCGGTATTTCCTACCTCGCCGATTGGCGTATCTTTTGTTACCTTGCTTCCGACGCTTCCAGATGAAAAATACATTTTTGATAAGTGAGCATATAATGTTGTATAATACTGCCCAGGTTTATCTTTTCTTTCATGTTTTATGACAATGTAATTACCATATCCACCTGGATTGACGCCAACATGAGCAATAGTACCGTCCGCGGCGGCACGAACCGTAGCTCCCATATCTGCAGCATAGTCTATACCGTTATGGTTTTGCGGCGTTCCCTTGACCGGATGCACGCCACGGTAATGAATATCATCAGATACTCTGTTTGCACCGTCTGTTGGTACCACGTTAATACAACCGCCTGCGGCCGCCTGATTTTTCAAACATTGTGCGGAAACACTCTGCGCTTTTTTCAAGTTTCGACCTGAACTGTCTCTTGATATTCTACATACGTCAGCGTCGGAAGCGACTGCAATATGAATTGAAGCAAAAAACGGAATCAATCCAACCGTTGCCCAAAAGGTGATTCTTTTCAAATATGTCAAAATACAGTTCATCATCTCGGTCACCTGTTACTTGCTGTTTTCCGGTTTGTTACCGTTGTCCGGTTTCTCGGGTTTGTTTTGTTCTTCAGGTTTAGGGCTTTCTCCTTCGGAAGAATTGTCTTTATTTTCCGGTTCGGGAGCCTTTTCATCGCCGAATTTCAGCTTATTGCCCATTTTTTCCATCTTTTCGCCGGCTTTTTCCATTTTCTCGCCGACCTTTTTCATAGCTTTGCCGCCTTTTTGCATGGCTTTGCCTGCCTTTTGGGTTACTTTGCCAGCCACTTCGGCACCTTTGCCCGCGCCATATGCCGCGGCGCCGGCAATCATCATCGGCACGCCGACAATGGCGCCCAAACCTGTTGCCGACAATCCCTTGCCTGCGGACATCAACCCTTTGCCGCCGGCTTGAGCCGCTTTTCCTCCCGCTTCCATGCCTTTGCCGGCAGCCTGAACGCCTTTTCCGGATTGTTCCATGGTTGCTCCGGCCGCTTTGGCGCCTTTTCCGGTGTTTTTAACGGCTGCTCCGCCGCCGCTTACCGGATTGCCGCCGCCTTTGTCGTCTTTTTCCTGATCGCCGTTGGCTTTGCCTTTGAAAAGGCCGCGGACAAATTTTCCTGCTTTGGCAGCTCCTTCCGTTACCTGTTTCTTTACGGCATCGGAGGCTTTGCCGCCGGCCCATTTTACCGGCCGCATAGCCTGCTGTTTGGCAAAGTCAGTCATTTGGGTCAATTGTTTGTGCATCGGATCGGCGCCGCCGAAAACGCCGTCTTTAAAGAATTTGTCAACATAATCTGTAATTGTAGATGATATAAGTTTCATTGAATAAAGAAATGCAAACAGAATAATCAGAAAATAAGGTCCGGTTAACTCAAATGTTTCGGAAACCCATTGAGCATTTCCGTTTTTGATATTGTCAAGCAATGTATCCACGTCACGCAAGGCGGTACTAATCATCGCCAGTGCATAGCTCGTTGTTAAACCGAGAAAGACGAAAGTTCCGGCTGCTTTAAGCATGATACCGATAACGGCAGTAACTTTACCTTTGGTAACATTGAAAGGCCACAATCCGATAACAACCGGCAAAGCCATTATTGAAAAACCCAGCTTGAACGAAATATCCAACAGATAATAGCCGATACCCAGCGTCAGCATAAAACCGACAAACCAAATTAAGGCGCCGCAGAACCATAACCACAAATTTACGATTCGAAAAGAAATAACTTTACCAATAATATCAAAGGTCCAAGCTCCGCCTTCCATGGAAAAACAGGTAATAGCATGCCCGATGACTAAATTTGTCGAGACGTTTTTATCTATCTTTTCGGCAAAAAGCATTACCTTATTTAAAACTTCTGCCGGTACAACTTCTGTTGATACGCCGTTTGTTGTGATTGTGGGCGCTTTAACCTGAGGTGTTTCAACCGTATATTCAAAATTTTCAGCCTCAGATTTGTAGCTTACGGCGCTTGTATAGGCTATACCCATATCCGCACCTGCCGTCAAAAGTGGATTGATTGTGTATTTAACCAGAACACCCAGACCGGAAGTAATCAGAATATATGCAACCATAACCTTAAACAAAAAGACGGTTAGGGTGTTCATCATGGCACCCGGTTCAATATTAGACAAGGATGAAACATTTTTCATCACAAAGAAAGCCATCCAGACCAAAGCGCCAAGCACCAGCAGTTTTACACCCGCTTCAGATGTAATGTCATAAGCTTTGCTGCAAGCATTCAGAAATGTTTCCAATAAAGTTTTTATAATTACGCAGGAGTAACATTTTGACTGGTATTGCTTGCGCATGCCGTCAATGTCACATTCTTTGGGTTCAGTTATTCTTTCAATAACATGTTTCTTTGCCAGGCCGTCTGATATGTAATCTTGTTTTCTGGACTCAGTTTCTTCTTTTGTAAATATTCCGTCTTTTTCGTCTCTTACAGCTCTGTTATATGCCCTATGATAAGCCGGATCACTGGTAAGTTTTGATGGATCAAAGGATTCCACGTTTCCTTCGCCGACGGCAATAGCTTGTCTCATAGACTGCTTATAAAGCTCATCAAAGGCTAAAGAGGTTTTCCTTCTGGCATTTTTATACTGGTCTTCGGTAATTTCTCCGTCGTCTTTCATGTCATCAAGTTTGTCAACAATACGTTCTTCCTGAACGGCTTCGGTACCATCAAATGAACCGAGTGTTGATGGATAACGCTGCAACAAATAAGCGATATCTTCAGATGTGACATTATCGTCTAATGTAATTTGAGTTAGATAATTTGTATCTTGTTTCACATACTTATAGGCGTTATCAACTGAAACGAACTCAACTGGTTCACCTTTTCTGTTTTTTGTATGCGTGACTTTTGCATCCTGATAGTAACTTGGTTCGGAAACGCCACTTCCATCAATATCACTGGTTTGTGCAGAATTGTTTTGATCTGCCGCAAAAGAGTAAGGCTGCATGATAGAAAAACAACAGAACTGAAGGACTAAAAAGCAGATAATTCTTCTTAGCAGATTTCGTTTTAATATGTCAGTCAGCCGTTTCATCTCTTTAATCCTTAATTTTTCAGGCTATTTCATACCGAGCACCTTTTTGCCCGCATTAATAACTCTCTTCGCGGCACCAAGAGTAATAAGGTTTAATGTCCACATTACAAAAGTTCCGACCCGTTTCTGGAATAAGGAGTCGGAGTTTCCGCCGACCAGACTGTCCGTAACCTGTTGTGCCAGATTTACGCTTGAAGATATCAAAAATCCGACCAGCATGATGCACATAAACGGAATGCTGAACTCGGAAAAAGACATCTCGTTTGCATTGTCATTGAAAATATCAGAATTGTCCGTAATAATTCGTTCCATTGCCAACAATGCCATAGACATCATTATGGCCATAAACATCATTAATGCGGCCGAGTTTATAATGGTCAGAAAACCGTTCTTTGCCCAGCTTGACGTCTGCTTAAAAGCGTAAGACATGACCAGAATCGGCAGTATGATTGCCATCATTGTAAAGCGGAAAATGCTGTCGACCAAATAAAAGATAAATCCGAGTTTAACAATGGTAAAACAAATCAGAATAAACAAACCGGTAATTAAAGACATAAATCCAGGGGCATCCATAACCTTAAAGGAAAGGAAAAATCCCAAAGTCAGACGTTCGTTTACGGTACAAATCATACAATTCATCATGGTTCTCGGGCCGTCAGGGAAAGACAGGCTTTCTATAGAAGCCTTGCCAATGGCCGGCGCAGAACACATTACCGGTTCGTTAAGCGTAAGCTTTTCTTGGAAAAAGTTTAGAACCGTACTGCCTGCCTTAAAGTTGCTGCCATCTCCCGCACTGTTCAGAATTGCCGCGCCAAGCTCCAAAAAGGCATAATAAATCGGGAAAACAACTGTATTCAGCAGCCACAAAATCTGCGTCGTTGAAGAGGCGATTAACCCGCAAATCAGGCAGACAAACAATTTTCGCACAATTTCATTCCATATCTCGGCCGGTGAATCCTCGGTAAACGAACCGACAAATTTTAACAGGCGAAAAATTGTCCAGAGCGCAAAAGCAATCATCATCAAAGGCAATGCGCCGTCGGTAATTTTGGCATACATGCCCATAGCGATTTTACCCATATTTTGATAAAGCAGGTCAATCATGCCGGTCTGCCAGCATTCCCGATGCGCATTGGAAGCATTTTTCATTGTTTCTTCGGAAACAGGATCTTCACCAACAGGAGCGGCCATGGCAGCTCGGCTCCTTCCTCCGATAGAATCATCTTGTTCGCAGGCCGTGAGCATAAATGCCGCAAAAAGAACAACCAGCATCACTCTTAAAATCTGTTTTATGTTCACGTCCTTAAACATCGTCTTAGTCCTAAAACTTATTTAAAGTTCCATCCGTTAATATTGGCGCTTTGTTCCGTACGGTAATTGTTGCCGTATTTCTGTTTCATAATGCTGTCAATTTCCTTATCCGATATGCTCTGTTCTCTTTCTTTCTGCATCTCGTCCATTTTTTTCAGGGTTTCCTGAACGATGGCATCATTTTCTTTTTCATTTTTTCTTTCTTCGGCAGCCTGAGCCGTAAATTCGTTAGCCTTTTGGTCGGAAGAACCTGCCTGCCGCATTACCGCGTCTTTTTCGGCACCGTCAGCCATACTCTGGGCTTTTTGCCGCAAAGCAGTTGCTTTGTCTTTTTCCTCTTTTGCCTGAGCTTCAAAGTTGCGGGCACGTTGAACCGCTGCGTCACGGTTAGCCGTCGCCTGTCCGCATCGCTCGGACACTTGTTTGTAAATTTCGGAGTTATTGGCAAGATCCAATCCCGCGGCCTGTTTGCGGTTGAACTGGTCAATCTGCCGCTCTCTTACTGCTTCCGGACTTGTCTGCGCAGTTCCTTCCACTCCGGCCTGATTCGGTTTGGCCGTATTAGCAGCCGTTACCGGTGTAGCCGGTGCCGTCGGCCGCGGTGCGGCATTTTCGACTCTTTCGGCCTGACGAAGCTGCTCAGCCGTTACCGGAGAAGCGCCTCCTGACGAAGGAGAGGGAGTCGGCGCCGGAGCGTCCGAACCGCGAAGCCGGGATACGGGAGCGCGGCTTTTGCTGGTTGCTCTGCCAAAAGTAAATAGGCTTTTTAATCCAGATGAAACGCCAGACACGACTTTGTCTCGAGCCTGCCGCAGCTTCGGCGTAACTCCGGTCGCATTGCCAACCAGTTTTGTCCCCTGCCATGCCATTTTGCCGGTTCCGAGCGTTGCCGCTTTGGCAACATTATAACCCATGCCGCCGATTTCCGGAGCAATCGAACTGCCGCCACCGCCGCCGGCCATGCTTCCGGCCAGTTCCGCAGCCTGACCGCATAATTTGAAACCGAAAATACAACTGGCAATCAGGATGAGGAAACCGGCAAAACCGATATCCAAAAGGTCACTCAGTACTTTTACCGAATTACCGTTCAATGCTTCTTCAATTGCATCCAAACCACCTTGTCCGCCGGTCAATGATATGCCCATTAACTGAATATTAATACTGACAACCAGTCCCATAAAGGCGTAGGTAAAGAATGTATTCATGAACATTGTGAACCCCTGATTCGTATATTTAGACGTAACCTTAAACGGCCAGCTGGCAATCAGGAACGGCATCAACGCGCCGACGATGCCCAGTCGTACGGTTGCGTCAACCAGATAAAAGGCAAAAGCCAGAGAAATCAACCAGGCAAAAACCCAAATGATAAGGCCTTGGAAAAGCATTGAAAAATCAGGGATGGGAACAGATAATACATTGCCGGAAGCTGCTTCATTTCGGGAAACGCACATCAAAGAAGAACCGATTGCCTGTGGGACGGATAGTTCAAATTGAATAGCTCTGATAAAACAGTCTAACTGTGTATAAAGATAATAAGGCAACAAACCGTTTGTCGGCATATTTTTCACGCCGCTCATAGAGTCGCAGCTTTTCAAATATACACTGTCACCGGAAGATAGCAGCGTCATGCCGAATTCCATGCCTGCTTTCAAAAGAGGCCCGAGGGCATATGTGTAAACAGCGTCTGCATTCCGCAGCATCAGATAAGCAAACAGGACTTTGAAAGCCTGCGTCAAAAGTTCGGTAATATATTTCGGCGCATCCATTTTGGTAAAAGACGAAACCTTGCCCAGCAGCGAAAATGCAACCCATAATGCAAAGCCTACCAACATGACATTTGCCAGCGACTGAGCCAAAACTCCGAATGAGCTTGTTGCCATGGTCTGTGCTGCAGAGAATATTTGCGCGAAAAGCGGACAGAAAATGCAGTTTTTACCTTCGGCTATTTTGGCTGGTAACGGCATACATCCTTTGGTAACACCAGAAACAGTTTCATAACTGCCGTCAGCATTGATCACATAGTAGACTGATGTTTCATTTTTTTCATCATAATAAACGAGTACATTTTCACTGTTCTCTTTGATACTCTTTAAGTCAGCCAATTCCGTTGCAGGCCCTTTCAAGCGGCAAGGGCAATAAGATATTTTTCAGCGGCAGCAATTGCGGCGTTCCATTTTTGTGCTTGTTCTGTATCCCCTTCCATCATAGAGGCTTGAGCTTCTTCTCGGAAATGAGCAATATAGTATTCAAACGAGTTGTCGTGAACCGGAGATAATGATCTCCCTGCCTGCACAACCCAACTGTCAAACCAAAAGTCTTTGTAATTAAATAAACCTTGAGCTTTGTCTTTTATTTTTCTATACTCTTTATCAGCCTCATCCATTGTAGCCTTAAGCTGCGGTACTTTTTTTTCAAGTCTGGCTATTTTCTGATCAATGATAGCTTTGTCTTCGGTCGTAAGTGTTCTTCCCCCGAGAATGTCTTTTTGGGCATCAGCAGCACGTGCCGAACTGGAATACACGGCAAAAAAAGCGCCTAACAAAAAAATAAAACCATATTTCCAACTACATTTTGTCATCGTCGTCTTCCTTATGCCAAGGATTGCCAAGTACCTTAAAAGCAGCCAGCAAAACCGCAATTACCAAAACGAGCGAACCCCAGAAAGCGTATTTTGTGGTAAACCAGCCGAAAAAATCAATATAATAAGCAAGGGCAATTGCCAGAATTATTCCTATATTAATCAGTACGGCTCTCATCGGTTCCTCATTTTAAAGCTATTCCATGCTATTTAGATTGTAGCATATAAAAGTAAAATATTTTGTTACAGTTTTTTGATTTTTTTTTGATTTAGTTGAATTTCCCTTTGGTCAGAAATTTTACGCAGGCTTTAACGACTTTGTCGTTGTTAAAGACGTTGTAGTTGACGTTGCTGACATGAATAACCTCCTTTGCACCCTCCAAATCGGATTCGCCCGGCGTCGGTAAAGACTTTTTTAGCGATTCCGAAAGCATGTTGGTCAGATTCTTGCCCGGAAAATCCGTTGCAATGATGCCAAACTCGGTTCCTTTAGGAAAGTTCGGAATGAAAATCATGTTGTTCGGCGAAACTTCTTTCAAAATCGGGCCTAACAGCCATCTGAAAAAACTGTATTTTTCAAGTTTGGCAAAGAGTCTGCTACCCTGATTCGGTGGACAAACCTGCACAATGCGCCGGATTTTGAGCTTTTTCTGCCAAGGCGATTCGAGAGCCATCAGTTTACGCAGTACAATTCCGCCGACGCCTTTGGTTACAAAGGAAACTTCCTGCACGTCTTCAAGATGGTTCAGCAGAAATTCCAACTGCCGGACGTGTGAGTCGATTCGTTTGCGTGTCGACGGATAGTTTATTGCAGCCGCCATCATACCTTCTTTTAATACGGCACGCCATAAGGGTTTGAAAATGTTTTTGCTGTCGCCCAGACCGTGCAGCATGATTACCATATGTCCGCGCTGTCGCGATATTTCATAGATTTCAATATAGTCAAGAAAAGCCCGGCGGCAGTTTTCGAAACCGCCGCTGTGACGCTGAATGTCCCACGGATCAAGAAGCCTGTATTCTTTGGTACGGTAATTTCGCTGGATTCGCCATTTCTGATAAAAGAAAACGTCTTCCCAAAGCTGGCTGCCGCCCATCGTGAAAAATTCAAACCGCATTTGATGCTCC
>OHCA01001204.1_pt1 | contig 9430 bp, 9 predicted proteins | sample 1577541 | NCBI WGS metagenome assembly OHCA01 (sample SAMEA3879598, study PRJEB24766) | human gut metagenome | biome: human-associated habitat; feature: feces | place: USA | collected 1985/1987 | reverse complement strand
ACAGTAGAAATATGTCTAAAATAAGACTTTTCTCTGAATAAAAAATAATAATGATTAAATTAATTATAAGAAAATCGTAAACAAATTATAAACTTTACTTGTAGAATATAGATATATTATGTTATAATAAACATAAATTAACGATTGTATTGTTACAATTGATGAGCGTGTTAGAATTAAATATTGATATAAGTGAGGTTTTTTTAATGAATGATGCACAGATTCGTTATTTTATCGAAATGGAAAGAAAAAAAGGCACAACTACGGATGAACTTATATTTATTCTGAGTGATAATGGAATTCCAATATATGAGATTTCTAATTATCTTGATATTTCAGTTAAGCATGTTGAAATGGTGCTTTCTGATGGCTAAGATTTATTTGTAATTGGATAACATATAACTTCGTCAAATCCGGGTTTAACGAAGTTACGCATTTTTCTTATTTTGTATTTTTTCTTAACCCCCACATTTACAGGCGTTTCGGCATATTCGTGTAATTTTTGTCTATATACTTTAAAAATAACAATTATCTATAACTGTATATAAATACCTATATTTTCCGACTAAAAATTGGTGTTTTTTTAGTGGTTTTTAATAATAAAAAATGTATAGTTATTAATTCTTAGATTTAATATAATCTCTTAATGTATCTTTTCCGATATGCGAAAAATCTTAATATGCTTTAATTTATGTATCTATTAAAGTTATGACAGACAGATTTAATATTTTTAGCCGATTTTTACAATTGTTTTTATAATCTTCCACAAAGTTATAGCTATTTTTGTCCATTTTTAGCAATTGGTTTAGCATCAGGAATAACTAAAACATAAATTTCCTTTTTTGATTCGTCACACCCTGTTACTTTTGCTGTATAGCCTAATGTCAGAATATCAACGCATGAATCTACAGTTAATGGGTTATTGTTATTATCAGATAAAGGCTGCACAAACCCAATCATGTTAGCAGTTTCAATTCTTCATTAGTATAATTTGAATCATTGTGATAACAATCTTTTGTTTTAGCTTCTTTTGTCTCTGTGTAAGAACCATCTGCACTTGAAGCTGTTATAGAACCAGACGGGGAATACTGACAGCCACCGAGAGTGATTTTTGTAGGACCGTTTACTTTGATTTCAAATGAATTGCCATCCTTAAAAAGTGTACCATGGGAACTACCATGATAGTTAAATGCATTCTTTGTGCCTACCTTGATTGTCAGATTTCCGTAAGTAATGTCAGATTTACCGTCTGTATCGGTAGGAACGACAGAACCATCTCTGAAATCATAGAAAGCGTCACCGTCTTTCGTCTCGGATGTCAGTCCTTCGGCTTTGACAGTCTGTGACGAGAATGAAACTCCGGCAGGGATTGCCAGTGATACCGCCATAATCACGGCAAGTCCCGCAGAGAGTTTCTTTCGCAGATTTCTGCTTAATTTGCTCATAAAAAGCCTCCTTTTTTATAAATTTGGGTTCGCCGGATTCCTTTACGATTGGATTGTATTTATTGGCGTACCTGTTTTTGTTAATATTATACAAGAAATTTTATATAACAAAAGGTTCACTTTTTTCATGGTTCAAAATTTTCCAAAAACCTGCAAAGCCGTATATTTACTGCGTTAAGCGTTACTCTTTTCAACGAATTTTTCAAGCTGTTTTTTAGCCGCACCACTTGTGATTATATCTCTTGCCTTTTCTATTGCATCCTGCATTGTGAGGTTATCAGAGGCAAGATAGATTGCTGCACCGGCATTAAGAAGCACTGCATCCATTTTTGGACCTTCTTTTCCGTCAAGAATTTCACGGGCAATTTTTGCATTTTCTTCCGGCATGCCGCCGATAAGCTCTTCTTTTTTGCATCTTTTAAGTCCAAACTGTTCAGGTGTGATTTCATATGATTTGAATTCGTCGCCCTTGAATTCGCAGACCTTTGTAGGTGCAGAAAGCGAAATCTCATCAATAGAATCTGTTCCGTAAACAACCATAGCACGTTTTACGCCCAGATTTTTTAGAACGTGTGCAAGAGGTTCAACAAGATCTTCACTGTATACACCAAGAAGCTGCATTGTTGCACCGGCAGGATTTGCAAGAGGTCCGAGGATGTTAAAAAGTGTCCTGATTCCCATTTCTTTTCTGACACCACCGACAAATCTCATGGCTGTATGATATTTCTGTGCAAAAAGGAAACATATGTTAATTTCTTTTAAAAGCTGTGCACTGAGTGCAGGGGCAATATCAATTTTTACACCGAGAGCCTCAAGGCAGTCAGCAGTTCCACATTTGCTTGAAGCAGCTCTGTTGCCGTGCTTTGCAACAGGAATTCCGGCTGCCGATGTAACTAGTGCAGACAATGTTGATATGTTAAATGTGTTAGAACCATCTCCGCCGGTTCCCACAATTTCAAGTACATCCATATCATTTAAAAATCTTTCACAATGGGCACGCATAACCTTTGCTGCCGCTGTTATTTCACCGATAGTTTCACCTTTCATGGTAAGAGCAGTTAAAAATGATGCTTTCTGTGCATCAGTTGCTTGATTTGTCATAATTTCTTCCATAACATCAGACATCATTTCAGAACTTAAATCCTTACGCTGAACCAATAAACTAATAGCTTCTTTAATCATAATAATCCTCCTAGTTTTTCCGAAGGAAAAATGCGACCGCTCCTGGGAGCAGAGGATTTGTCCTCCTAGTTTTTCCGAAGGAAAAATGCGACCACTCCTGGGAGCAGAGGATTTGTCCTCCTGGTTTTTCCGAAGGAAAAATGCGACCGCTCCTGGGAGCAGAGGATTTGTCCTCCTGGTTTTTCCGAAGCAAAATCCGTTTTTATGCAAATAAAAAAGTCCCTGACCGAAAAACATATACAATGCTTTCCAGTCAAGGACGGTTAAAATGTACACCGCGGTGCCACCTTGATTCATAATTACTTACACACTTATTAAGATACAAACATATCTTTGGCAATTAACGTATGCCTTACGTCATGGAATACTAAGATTAAGTAAAAATCCTTTGACCATGCCCTCCGTGGTCCATTTAATGAATTGTTGCTGCCAGGTTCTCAGCTTCCCTGACTCTCTGTGAGTACATCTTTCATTTTTATCTCCACTTCAACGGTTTGCTTTATTAAATTGTCTTTATTATACGCCGTGATTTATAATTGTCAATAACTAAAATTGAATAATTTTATAATATTTTCAGATTTGAATATATCATCAAATATGAACTCCTCGGCAAGTGTTTCAAGATTATCTTCAGAATATTCAACTTCACGCGAAAAGATATGAATAATATCCATTCGGTCATCAGATGAAAATTTGTTGCCATTTTGGATGAAACGATAAATTTCCATATCACGCAGAATTGCAATATTCGCAGCTGCAAGCTGTATTTTTCCGAATAAATCATGGTCATATGAGGCTTTTAACAGATATCTGAAAATATAATATTTTAAAATATTTTCAAGCTCAGCAGTATTTTCGGCATAATATGAATTAAGATATTTAGTATATTCTTCAAAAGCCTGATTGTACTGTATTTTCCTGCTTTCATGTTCGTTATTTTCAGAAGCATTCGAATTTTCAGGATGAAGAAAATCCATTATTTTATCTGTAAAATCAGGCCATTCATCTCCCAGAGTTTCTAGTTCAAGATATGCGTACCATACAGATGCCATATTTTGTTCAAGTTCATTAAATGAAATTTGGCGGAAATCGCTGATAAAGCAGCTATTGAAGTCGTGCTGTTTAATTTTTTTGTATAGTTTGTTCATTGAATTGTAATCATTGTTATTAATATGGTTTTGAAAATCTGCAGCCATATTAATAATGATTATCATTTTTTGATTAAAAGTATAATCAGTTTTTTCAATTACATACATAAATTCGTCACGTAACAGCATAAGCATATCTGCAAGACTGCTGTCAAATTCACTGTCATCAAAGACATCTTCGTCGGTATCTGTTTCTGAATAAGAAAAATTGCTGCGGTCCGTTAAAATTATTTTTGCAGCCTCTTCACAGGCAAGACCGATTCCGCGTTCTTTTACATTACCGAAATATTCTGTAAAACGTGGAAACTGATCACAGACAATTCCGATATGTTCTTCCCCCAGTTCTTTATAGATGCCACACAGATTATTATTGTCAAGAAAAGGACATTTTCCGTCTTTGAGTTTGAAGCAAAGATTATCATAATCAATATTGTCACGTAATTTTTTCCCGAAATCTCCATTTACTGTGCTGTAATACTCTGCGGTTTCTTCGTCAATGTCAATCTGCCAGCCGCCAACACAGCAATTATCTTTACATTCTGAGGAAATGCAGTGAAAATTTTTATAGTATCCCGGAGTGCGTAATTTTATTTTATTATTCATTAACATTCTCCTCAATGACTACATCTGCCGTCTGATATCGGATTATTTTTGAAAGTGAAGATAAAGGCATCTCTACCTGATAGCCTATTTTTCCGGCACTGAATATGATTGTATCAAAGTTTTCGGCTTCATGTTGAAATGTTGTAGGGAAAACTTTTTTCATTCCGATAGGTGAACATCCACCATGAATATAACCTGTAAGAGGCAGAAGCTCCTTTGATTTTAACATGTCAATTGATTTTTCCCCAACAGCCCTGGCTGCTTTTTTCAAATCAAGTTCTTTTGCAACAGGAATTACAAAAACGTAATTTTTGCCTGATTTTGCAACTGTTACAAGTGTTTTAAAAACTTTATCCGGATTTTCATTTAAGGCAGCCGCAACGTCAACACCACTTACCGCATCAGTGTTGATATAGCTGTGTGCTGTATATTTTATTTTTTTTTGTTCAAGGATACGCATTACATTAGTTTTTTCTTCCATAATTGATACTTCTTTCTTTAAACTCAACTGTCATGCCGAAGCACATGAAAAATTACATTTTTGATTAATATTTTAAACTGAGAGTGTTGTCCATTTGCTGCAGTCCCATACTTCATTTACCAGACCATCGTAAAATTCAGGCTCATGGCAGACCATCAGTATGCTTCCTTTATATTCCATTAAAGCACGCTTTAGTTCATCTTTGGCATCAACGTCAAGATGGTTGGTTGGCTCATCGAGCACAAGGATGTTGCTCTCGCGGTTAATGAGTTTACAAAGTCGGACTTTCGCCTGCTCGCCACCGCTTAATACACGAATCTGACTTTCAATGTGTTTTGTTGTTAGACCACATTTAGCGAATGCCGAACGTACTTCATATTGTGTGTATGAAGGAAATTCTTCCCATATTTCATTGAGGCATGTATTTGTGTTATCAGGAGAACTTTCCTGTTCAAAATAACCGATTTCAAGGTAATCTCCAAGCTCAACTTCGCCGGAAACCGGTTGTATTATTCCAAGAATACTTTTTAAAAGTGTGGACTTACCAATCCCATTTGCACCAACCATGGCTATTTTACTGCCGCGTTCCATTGAAATATTGAGTGGAACCGAGAGTGGTTTGTCATATCCGATTACAAGATCTTTTGTTGTAAAAATGTATCGTCCCGGAGTACGGGCTTGTTTGAAATAAAATTCAGGCTTTGGTTTTTCAGCAGCAAGCTCAATTATATCCATATTGTCAAGCTTTTTCTGGCGTGACATAGCCATGTTTCTGGTTGCAACACGTGCCTTATTTCTTGCAACGAAATCTTTCAAGTCGGCAATTTCTTTCTGTTGCCTGTTGAATGCTGCTTCCATCTGTGCTTTTTTCATCGCATAAACTTCCTGAAATTTGTCATAGTCGCCAACATAACGGTTGAGCTGCTGATTGTCCATATGGTAAATCAGGTTAATTACACTGTTTAAAAATGGTATATCATGTGAAATCAAAATGAAAGCATTTTCATAATCATTTAAGTATCTTTTAAGCCATTCTATATGTTCGGCGTCAAGATAATTGGTAGGCTCGTCGAGAAGCAGAATATCAGGTTTTTCAAGAAGAAGCTTACCAAGTAAAACTTTTGTACGCTGTCCGCCGCTTAATTCTGTTACATCCTTGTCAAGCCCGAGGTCGAGAAGTCCTAGTGCCCTTGCAACTTCTTCAACTTTGGAATCTATCATATAAAAATCATGCATTGTGAGCATGTCCTGAATTACGCCGAGTTCTTCCATTAGAGAATTCATCTCATCCTCGTCTACATCACCAAGCTTTGCACATATTTCATTCATGCGTTCTTCCTGGCTATAAAGAAAATCAAATGCTGATGCAAGAACTGAGCCAATAGTCATTCCCGGTTCAAGTACGGCATGCTGGTCAAGATAACCGACACGCACATTTTTCGACCATTCAACTTTTCCTTCGTCAGGCATAAGCTTTCCTGTTATTATATTCATAAATGTGGATTTACCCTCACCGTTAGCACCAACTAATCCGATGTGTTCACCTTTCAGCAGCCTGAATGAGACATCTGAAAAGATTGCTCTGTCTCCAAAACCATGTGAGAGATGTTCTACGTTTAAAATACTCATAAATACCTTACCTTTTTATTATTTGTTATGTCTTTTTAACCTATAGTATCATATTAAATATTGGAATAAATATCAACTTAAATTTTTGTACACAGCAGGTTTTATGGAAATTGTGCTGTAATCTGCAGCATAAAGCTTTGCACTGTCATTTACTACCTGACGATAACGGTGCATCCATTTTGTTGTTATCCCTCCATATTTTGCAACATCATCTTCGCTTGCACCACCACTTAACATGTATTTAAATGCACAATGTCTCATATCCTGCATTGTAAAATCCGGAAAATCATTATTAGATTTTTTGGCCTGTGAGATATATTTTTTTAAAAGGCGTTCAGCATCACGTATTTTTAATACAGTTCCTCTTTTGTTGAAAAATATATGTCCGTCAGCTATTTTATGTATTTCAAGGTATGTAAGCAGCATTTGTGAGACATCGTCCGGTAACTTTATAATACGTGATATTCTTTTCTTTTCCGGAAAATGTATACAAAGACATTCATTTGAATCATATAATATGAAATTTGTCATCATACTGCATATTTCACCGGAAGTAAGACCACATTTTAATACTAACGAAAAAATCATATATGCCATATCGTCGCCTGCTTTTGATGAAAGATCAAGAATTGTTGATATATCATCTTCACAAGGAAGTTTATCAGTTGTAATTATCTTATTTTCATCAGGTAATATATAATCTTTAAAGTAATTAATATAATTTCTGCCGGCGTTGTTTTCACGTACACGTATATATTCGCATAACGTACGCATTACGGACATACGCATCAGTGCCGTTGAATATGATAATCTTTTGCTTTGTATTTTTTCTGTTAAATCATTGAAGTACTTTTCTGTATCAGATTCTGTCAGCTCAAGAGGAGAGTGACCTGTAATTTTTATATAAGCTTTTATAACATTATAATAATTTTTTCGTGTCTTTTCTGACAGGCTGGCCGCAAAAAAATTCCATATTGAATAAAGAAATTCATTAGTTTTATTTTTTGGTTCGTTCATAACGTGTATCCTCAAATTGTTTAATTATTTTATATTTTACCACTATTGACGACATATGTCTATATTCCAACCAAAAAACCATACCACCACTCTACATCAAAATAAACAAAAAATAATTAAGAAAGGCTTCCTGACCGCAACTTCTATTTGCATTTATTTCTTATTTTGATTATAATAAATATAATATTTTGCAATTTTACTAATGCGAGGTTATTAAATGGAACAATATTCAAGACAGTTTATCGAAGAATTGGCTAAGCACATAGATCCTGCTATTGCCGATTTTTTTAATATGAAGCATGAAATTTTCAAATTTCCTGCAAAAACTTTTACAGAATTAATTGACGAAACACTTATGGACTATCTCGAAGGCAAAACAAGCCGTGAAGATTTGATTCCTATCGTCAACAAGATTAAAAAATCACGTTTGCAAAAACGTGCCAGATGGTACAAGTCATACATTAATGATGTTGACACAATAAGCATTGATGACCCTAAACATCCACTCTCCCATATTATAAATATGGCACGCTCACTCCCTATTGACCAATATGTCAATATGTTCGGAAATATGGAGCTTGACGGAATTATTGCACAATATAAAACAAAAGCAACCGAGTGGAAAGATAACTCGAACAGCCTTCTGATCGAATTTCCGGGACTATCAACTTTTACAAATAATTCAATTTTTAATTCATTAAAAAATGACCTTATAATAAGTGCCTGGAAATATATTGAGGCAGACCTGGCAGGAAATATTGATTCATATATGAGAATGTTCCCTGAGCAACTTCTCAACAGACCACTCTTCTCTCCATCTTCATTTACACTTATGATGGACACAGCATCAAATAATCTTCTTAAAGAAATTATTACAGATGAAAATGGACAGGAACTTCTGGAAGTTACTGTAAATACAGGTAAGCTTACTCCTCCAAAGTCAATGGATTCTAATGATTTAAAACTTATTAATGCTTTTATCTCGAACATTAATATGCAGGAATTTTCAAGAGAAAAATCTGTTATTGTCGATCTTAATACTTTGGGCAAGGAGGTTGTTGATTATCATGTCGGAAAAAATGTACTTAACAAAATTTCCAATTCATGCCGTAAGCTTGTCGAATATAACTTCTCTTACGAAGAAGAAGGCAGCAAAATGTATTTCAACCTCTTTGATAATATTGCAATAAAGGAAGATGCCGAGCGGCCATATGCTATTGCACAATTTGGTGAAATATTAAGCAATGCCATAATCCAGAAAAAATTAATCTCAATAACCTCATCTTCATACGATGTACTGCAGAACAATCTTTCAAAGATTATTTGTTATGCATTAAAACGTGAACAGATTGCTAATCAGGAAAGCCTGACTAATGAATACAGTTATACATATTTCCAGAAGATTGTACGTTTCAAACTAAAAAATAAGAAGAAAAATCTTCAGCTTATACAAGAAAGTCTTCAGGAATTTGTAGATAACAAAATTGCTATCGAAAGTTTTGAATTAAAAAATGGTGTTTTTGTAATTCATTTTCTTCCTCTTTCACCGGCAGAAATCGAAGATTTACATTTTGATAATACTAAGGCTGTTTCGGTTTCTGATAAACTTAAATAAGCGTATTGTCTACATTTTGATTAAAATATCGTTGTCAAAACAGTCACTTAACATATCACTAAAAAAAGAGAGTATTGTATTTATTACATGCTCTCTTTTTTTATGCAATGTACTTTAACGCTCTTTTTCAATTATATTTGTCGTTATTATTTTGTTTTTACATGTCATTTATTTATAAATATGGCATTTTTACTGGCTCTGTCTCATTTTATTTTATTTTTAATTATCTTTTTATCAACTGCAAATATGCTATCAGTTTGACGTTATAAAAGAAATGTAGATAATTTTGGAGTAAAATTCTACGTAGATA
>OHCA01001195.1_pt1 | contig 9494 bp, 9 predicted proteins | sample 1577541 | NCBI WGS metagenome assembly OHCA01 (sample SAMEA3879598, study PRJEB24766) | human gut metagenome | biome: human-associated habitat; feature: feces | place: USA | collected 1985/1987 | reverse complement strand
ATCAGATTATCGGGAGCAACAGGCATGGTATGCTGCTGAAGCCGGATATAAAAAAGCTGTTGCAGCTTTAGAAAATAAAAACAGCAACTGGACGTGGCTGACATCGGAAAACTATATACAAGGCAGTGACAGCGGCAGCTTTGAACATTTAAGTATAGACGGCAGTAAGGTAGATAAGGATAGCGTCTGGTATGCGGTGGGAATTACTGAAAATAATGTTGATCTGGCATCTGACTATACTCCTGAGGACAGCGGTGCTTATCAAATAACATCAGTAGGAGCTTGCCAGGGGATTCGCAAGGTTATCCGTAAAATTCATACGTTGGGTGATAATGGCGGTACCGGAGGCGGAGAAGAACCGGAACAGCCGCCAGATGCCTATATAAATGACAGCTTTATTACTTCAAGCGGAGCATTGATTATTAATGGCGATGTAGATTATGATCCCAATAATAAGGTATATTACAGTGGATATTTTGGTGACTATACAGTGGGCGGGCAGGTAATCAATAAGGAGTTTGTGACAGAGCCTAAATATAAAAGTGCTGCATCGCCGGAAGTTTTTGAAAAAACTACTTATCCTGATCTTCAGTCTACAGGTGCAACTGAAGACAGGCCTTTAAGTAACTGGAATATTACCAACGGGCAATATTGGGCCGCTAAAGCCAGTTTTGCGGGAACGAAGATAAGTGTTGCCAATAATACTGTTTTATTGATCGGTGAACAGCTGGGTATTGGCTATATGCTGTATAAAAATTTTTTAACTATGGATAACGTAGAAATCACTGTTCCGAAAGGAAAAACTTTAGAATTTATTATTTGTGACTATGGTAATATCAAAGATTATAATAATGTAGTTTTAAACAATATTACGATCAAGGGCGGCGGGCAGGTAAGCTTTATTTCCGGTGGTTCGATAGCTGCCAATTCGATTAAGTCGGTAGACAACAGCAGGATACTTTTCATTGCCAATAAAAATTTGAATATGTCAGACCCTTTTATCAATGCAGATAAACAGCTTGACGGCGGCTGTTTCCTTTCTTCGGCAGGTAATATGCAAATGCTGGTCAGCGGAAATGTGACAGCTACATTTTATGGACAGATGCAGTCTGCAGGTCTTATTAGTATTGGCGGTCAAAGCGGTGGGACAGGAAAACTTGTTCTGCGCTTTAATAAAATCGGCGAAAAATTGAAAATGCCGAATATGTATTATTTAAGGGCCGCATAAGGAAAAGGACTGGTAAAAGTCGGCAACAGTGGTAAAAAAGTTTAAACGGATGTAAGAGTAAAGAAAAATATGGTGTGTAAAATCAAACAGCCCCTGTTTCCTTCAGGAAACAGGGGCTGTTTTTGTTGAGGGAAGTAGATGATGTATAAAGGTAGTGGGTAAGGTGCTTATTATTTGTTGAAATAACGTTTCAGGAGGCCTTCGAAAGCTTTGCCGTGGCGGGCTTCGTCTTTTGCCATTTCATGTACGGTGTCATGGATAGCATCCAGTCCTGCTGCTTTAGCGCGGCTGGCCAGATCGAATTTACCTGCGGTAGCGCCGTTTTCGGCTTCTACACGCATTTCCAGATTCTTTTGAGTGGAGTCGGTAACGACTTCGCCTAAAAGTTCAGCGAATTTAGCTGCATGCTCAGCTTCTTCAAAAGCTGCTTTTTCCCAGTACATGCCGATTTCAGGATAACCTTCACGATGAGCAACACGGCTCATTGCCAGGTACATGCCAACTTCGGTGCATTCGCCGGTAAAATTAGCGCGCAGATCCATTTTAATGTCTTCTGCGACGTCTTTTGCTATACCTACGATATGTTCAGCAGCCCAGGTACGGTCGCCGCACATTTCGGTGAATTTGGATGCAGGAGCTTTACATTGCGGGCAGTACTCAGGAGCTGCTTCGCCTTCATAAACATAACCACAGATTTGACATACGAATTTTTTCATTCTTCATTCCTCCAAGTGCTATAAAATTTATTTTTTTTGTGAGCAGAACTTACGCAGATGTAAGTTTTCAATGTAATTATAATAGCACAGCTTTTGTCAGTTGTCAATAATAATTATCCGTTAGTATTATAGAAAAATAAGGCCGGGAATTTTTGCTTCCAGGCCTTATTTTGAGGTTTATTTAGTTAGATGATTAATAGATGCAGGTCAGAATTTGACGGTGATACCCATATTAACGCCTTTGGTTTTGACGTCGCTGCCGCCGGGAGCAGAATCTTTGAATTTGTTGTCATAGTACGACAGATTCAGCTCTACATTGGATACCAGAGTACGGCTCAGGCCGATTTCATAGCTGTTGAGCTTGTTGCCCACGCCTGCTCTGCCCCATAAAGTACAGAGAAAAGGCAATTCGACACGTCCCTGGACACCGACTTGGCCGGAACTGCGGCTGCGGCTGTCGCCGTGCAGTTTGATGTCACTGTCGACATAACCTGCGTAAACATCAAGTACTGGCAGGACTTTGTACATCAGGTTGAGCTGCTGGGCTTCGACCTTGTTACTGCCGCTGTTTTTGTATTGATTCCATTTGTAGTTGACAGCGGTATTGCTGCCAAGGCCTACGGTGATACCGGCATAGGGAGACGTTTTTTTGCTGCCGACGCTGTGTCCTTCATAAGTATTGCTGGTAGGGACGTTAAGTCCCAGATCAACAGCTACTTTGCCCGCGTTATAGTTTTTGAGCGGAGAAGCAGCGCAAACAGTGGTGATTCCTAAAGCCAGTGCTAAGCTTAAAATTAATGTCTTTTTCATTCCTTTATACCTTCCTTACTAAAACACTCAAGCGAGTCAGTTCTGGATTTTACCGTCAACGCCTTTGACGAACCAGTCCATACTCAAAAGTTCCTTATCGGTCAGAGTAGTGCCTGCAGGAACTTTCTCGGCACCGCTTTGATCATACAGCGGGCCGGTGAAAACTTTTTGTTTGCCGGCAATGATATCTGCTTTGGCAGCATCAGCCAGTTTTTTTGTTTCATCGCTGACTGCGGGTCCGTAGGGAGCGATGTCGACTACTTTATCTTTCATGGAACCCCAGTAAGCGCCGGATTTCCAGGTACCGTTGTTAACCTGTTTGATGGTTTCTTCATAATACGGTCCCCAGTTCCAGATCGCGGAGGTCAAGGATGCTTTAGGAGCATTTGCAGACATATCGACATTGTAGCCGATGCCATATTTGCCGCGTTCTTCAGCTGCCTGCTGCGGACCGGGGGTATTTTGATGCTGAGCGATGATATCGGCACCGGCATCGATCAGTGTGATAGCAGCCTGTTTTTCGGTAGCTGGATTATACCAGGTATTGGTCCAGAGGACTTTGACCTGTACGTCAGGGTTGACGCTTTGCGCGCCCAGGGTAAAGGCATTGATGCCGCGGATTACTTCCGGGATCGGGAACGCTGCTACATAACCAATAACGTTGGATTTTGTTTCTTTACCGGCAACGATACCTGTGACATAGCGGGCTTCGTACATACGGCCGAAGTAGTTGCCTACGTTGGGGGCTGTTTTGAAGCCGGAGCAGTGCAGGAAGGTAATGTCGGGGTATTTTTTCGCGACGTTGATCGTCGGGTCCATATAACCAAAGCTGGTGGTGAAGATAACTTTGTTGCCCTGGGAAGCTAGTTGTGTAATTACACGTTCGGAATCGGCACCTTCAGGAACTGATTCGATGTAACTTGCTTGAACGTTGGGCATGTTTTTCTCAACATACTGACGCCCCAGTTCATGTGCCATAGAGTAGCCGCCGTCTTTGGCGGAGCTGACATAAACGAAGGCAACTTTGGTTTTGTCGCCTGCAGCCTTAGGGTCAGCTTTCTTTTCACCGCCGCAGCCGGCAAGTAACGCGCCGCAGGCCAGCAGACCAACCAGAGCGATGGACAGGATTTTCTTCATGCAAATGACCTCCTTGATAAATTATTTCTAACTTTAATTGTAACAATGGCCGGGCAATAAAGCAATATTTTGTGAAATAAAACCGAAAAAGCTTGTCAAAAAGTGGCTTTAAGGTGATAATTATAATGTATGAGTATGTGTAATTGTAAAATTTGACAAGGCGGGTAATCATGAGCGATACCGAAAAGAGTGCTAGCAGTAATAATAAATTTTTAAAAGGTACACTGATTTTGACGGTTTCCAGTATCGTCGTCAAGGTCATCGGTTCGCTGAATTGGATCATTTTGTCGCGCGTACTGGGCGGCGAAGGGATCGGCCTTTACCAGATGGGGTTTCCGATCTATCTGATGGCAATAACATTGTCATCGGCAGGGATACCGGTCGCAATTTCGATTATTACGGCTGAAAAGCTGGCGCAGAAGGATTTTCTGGGAGCCAAACGGGTTTTTAATGTTTCTCTGCGGTTATTGTTCGTTACAGGCCTGGTTTTTGCATCGGCGCTTTTTTTCGGCGCTCATTGGCTGATCGATAATCACTGGATCCGTGACAGCCGCGCTTATTACTCTATTATTGCTTTGGCTCCGGCCGTATTTTTTGTTACATTTTTGGCCAGTTTCCGTGGCTATCTGCAGGGCTGGCAGATCATGACGCCAACGGCGGCTTCCGAGATAGTAGAGCAGCTGATGCGTGTTGTGACTATGATCGTTTTTGCGAATATGTTTATGCCGCATGGTTTGGCTTATGCGGCTGGCGGCGCCAGTATGGGCGCCGGAGTCGGCGCCTTCTGCGCACTTTTGGTTTTGATGTGGTTCTATGGACGGCTCAAGCAGAAGCTGAAAGCGGATCTGCAGCAGCAGAATCCACTGGCTACGAGAGAGTCGGCGCGGGCCATCATCAGCCGCCTGCTGCGGCTGGCGCTGCCTGTTTCCATGTCCAGCCTGATGCTGCCGGTTGTGGCGAACCTTGATCTTTTGATCGTGCCGCAGCGGTTGGAAGCAGCTGGTTTTCATATCAGTCAGGCGACAGAGTTTTTCGGTTATCTGACAGGTATGGCTGTGCCGTTGATCAATTTAGCGACTATCTTCACGGCGGCTATGACGATCAGCCTGGTACCGGCGATTTCTGAATCGCGGGCACTGAATGATGTTTTCGGCATCAGGGCCAAAACCAGGACGGCCTTCAGAGTCGCTTTGATCATTACCTGTCCTTGTTTTGTAGGTATGTATTTTCTGGCTGAAAAAATAGCGGCGCTGATTTATAATGCGCCTGGCGCTGCCGATGCTATCCAAACTATGAGCGTAGGTATCTTGCTGTTGGGTCTGCATCAGATCAGTACAGGAATTCTGCAGGGGCTGGGTCGGACTTCGATCCCGGTCATCAATATGATTTTAGCGGCTGCGGTCAAGGTGTTTTTAAGCTGGACGCTGACGGCGATACCGACTTTGGGTATCAAGGGTGCGGCAATGGCTACGGTAGTGGATTTTGGCCTGGCAGCAGTTTTAAATATGATTTTTATTTACAAATATACAGGTTTTGCTTTATCCTTCAGCGGTGTATTTAAGCCTGCTGTGTCAGCCGCAGCTATGGGAGCGGCTGTTTATGGCGTGATCACGCTGGCGGCAAGCTGGGGAGCCTGGGCGATTTTAGCGGCTATTGCCGTGGCTGTGCCTGTTTACGGCGGCGTATTGCTGGCAGTGGGCGGTATGGGTAAGGATGATCTGGAAAGTCTGCCTTTTATTGGGCACAGGCTGTTGGCAGCAGGCCAGAAGTTAGGGTATTTTAGATAAGAGGTTAAAATATGGAAGAAAAATATTTACAGAAACAGCAAGAATATACCTTTACAGTACCTCGGGCGGAAGGGCAGAAAGTTTACCATTTTGGCGCCCGGCGGTTTAAATTGCTGGCCGGCGCTGTATTGATATGTACTGTCTGTATGGTGGGCGCGCTTGGTTATATGGGTTATAATTTTTATCAGTTCCGTCAGGAACGGACTGATTTTTTAGAATATCAGGCTAAAAAAGGCGAGTTGGAAGCACAGCTGCAAAGCCTGCTGGCGGATAACGAAAAAATGCTGCGTGATATGTCTGAAATCACGACATTGGAAACTAAACTGCGCCGGGCATTGATTCGTGACACTGACAGTACTAAGCTGGGCAGTGATTTAAGCAGCGCGTCAGGCGAAACGGCAACGGCAGGCAATGCTCCTCGTTACTTGGGACAGGGAGGTCCTGCTGAGTTGGGCGTGAAGGAAATGGCGGCAGTACTGACGGCTCAGAATAAAAATATGGCGCAGCAGATCGACGAGAAGAAAACTTCGATGAGTGAACTGCTTTCGGAGCTGGAAGGGCGCAATAATAAACGCTCGGTCTTTCCTGATCTGTGGCCGACCAAAGGTGGTACGATCAGCTCTCCCTACGGTGGACGTACGGGACCGATCGGTGGCGGTTACGACTGGCATCCCGGGGTTGACATTGCTGTTGAATTCGGTGAGCCGGTTTACGCCAGTGCGATGGGAACGGTAGAGGTTGCCGGTTGGAACGGCGGTTATGGACGCTATGTACGTATCGATCACGGCAATGGTTATGAAACTGCTTACGGGCATATGAGCGGGATTGCCGTTGCGCCCGGTCAAAGCGTGCGTAAGGGTGAGATTATCGGCTTTGTCGGCAGCAGCGGATATAGTACCGGACCGCATGTGCATTTTGAGGTTTTTGTCGATGGGCAGAACGTTGACCCGATGTATATGCTGAAAATCGGCCAGCGGCTGAATAAATAGCAGTAAAGAAAGGCATTGTTTCCTTGGGGAAATAATGCCTTTCTATGTTTAAGGACAGATAAAGCTTGCCTGAGAGCATAAAAATACTTTATGATAGAAAGAAAAGGACAGAACAGGCAGATGCAGTTGACCAGGATAAAAGGAGGCAGAGGCAATGGAATTGCGGATACTGAGGTATTTTCTGGCAGTGGCACGTGAGGAGAATATCACAAAAGCGGCTGAGCTGCTGCATATCACGCAGCCGACATTGAGCCGACAGCTGGCACAGTTAGAGGAAGATGTGGGAGTAACGCTGTTTTCGCGCGGCGCGCGTAAGGTGACGTTGACTGACGAAGGAATGCTGCTGCGCCGGCGGGCCGAGGAGATCGTTGATCTGGCAGATAAAACGGAAAAAGAACTGACAGAACGCGACGAGCTGATCAACGGCGTAGTATCGGTGGGCTGCGGCGAGTTGGCTTCCGTACAGGTCATTGCTGAAATGTTCCGGGCTTTTAAAGAAAAGTATCCTGCTGTAACTTACGAATTATATGCCGGTAATGCGGATTATACTAATGAACGTATCGAAAAAGGTCTGTCAGATATTGCTTTGTTTCTGGAACCCGTGGATATTGACAGGTATGATTTTATCCGTCTGGGGGTCAAAGAACGCTGGGCCGTGCTGCTGCCTGCCGAAGATCCGCTGGTGCAAAAGGGCTTTGTTACGGCGGCAGATCTGGTGGGGAAGGAGCTGCTTTTTCCAGCACGGCTGAAAGTGCAAAATGAGCTGGTCAGCTGGTTTGGTGATTATTTTCCGCAGGTCAGGGTTCCGTATACCTGCAATATGAGTACGAATGCTTCGATAATGGTACGGAACGGGCTGGGATATGCTTTTCATATTGAGGGTTCACGGCCTTTTTTGGACCGCTCACAGGTCTGTTCGCTGCCGCTGTATCCTGAACTTGCTGCTACTACAGTGCTGGCCTGGAAAAAACGACAGCCTTTCAGTGTAACGACTACGAAATTTATTGAGTTTGCCAAAAATTTTGTGAAAACATATAATAATAGGGAACAGTGAAGATAAAAGCAATAGCAGACAGTTGCAGCTGAATCAGAGGCTGTGGTCAGAAAGTGTAAGTGCAGATCACCAGAAGTGATTGTGCTTGCACTTTTTTATTTGTACAGTCGTGGAAAATCAATGCCTAAAAGGCATTGATGGATATGAGAAATAGGTATTATACATATAAGAAAGAATAATTTATAATGAAAGCGATCCGGGAACACGTGTTATGGAAAAGTTTAAAGAGAGAATTTTTAGTGGGGCTGAGTAGCTATGGAAAAGATGCAGAAATGTACGCAGGAGAATTTACAGCAGCTGCTGCAGTCGGCAGAACAGCGGCCGGAGCGGTTAAAAGCAGCTTTAAATATCATTGAGCACAGCGATAATACAGAGGAACAGAAAATCAAGCTGCTGAAAAATCTGCGCTTTTATCTGCTGGATGATATCCATTTTAAACAACAGCTGCTGGATAATGTAGATTACAGTATTTATCAGCTCAGGCATAATCACTGTGAGGAGGAGTAAAAATGACGATTCGGGAAATTGCCGCAAAAACCAATATGTCAACTGATACTTTAAGATATTATGAAAGGATCGGACTGCTGCCTCCGGTGCCACGGAATGCGGTCGGGATCCGCAATTATGATGAGTATTTTGTAAATTTTATCAATTTCATCAAAAAGCTGAAAGCCAGCGGGATGTCACTGGAACATATCATTGATTATATTCGGCTGGCAGAAATGGGTGATGCTACGATACAGGAGCGTAAAAAGCTGATGGCAGAGGCGCGGGAAATGCTGCTTGATAAAATCAACAGTTTGCAGCTGGTTGCGGAACTGGCAGATTATCAGCTGAGAAATTATGAGAATTTGTTACAGCCGGAAACATATGCTTTATTAAACAGGCATCCGGTTTCGAAAGCACTAGCAATCTGATCCAGAAGTTGATAAACAAATGATTTATTATGAGGAGGAAAATAATATGAAATTTTGGCAGAGATTCAACAAAAACACTTTTAGAGGAATAGCTGCGGCTCTGGTTGTGGCTGCTGCGGTCATGGGCAGTACAGATGCAGCTTTGGCAGCCGGTGAGCCTGTAACAGAGGAACAGACAAAGATAATCAGCGCGTCGCTGCTGCAGGCAGGTGGTACAGTATTTCCTATCGGTAATGATAATGCGGCTTATGCCAGATATTTTACCGGACAGAGCTTTCTTTTTCCCATGGCTAACGATACTGTAAGTGTGTCTAACGTGACTTTTGCTCCGTCCTGTATCAATAACTGGCATACTCACAGCGGTTCGTGTCAGGTCCTGGTCGGGGTATCAGGCCGTGGATATTATCAGATCTGGGGACAGGACCCGGTAGAAATGAAAGCCGGTGAAAGCGTGACGATCCCGGAAGGGACAAAACACTGGCATGGCGCTGCCGGCAACAGCTGGTTCCAGCACCTGTCGATTATGAGCAAGGGTGCAGGTACTACCTGGCTGGAGCCTGTTGACCAGAATGTTTACAGTCAGCTTAAATAAATATACGAAAATGAGTTAAGCATAGTACAGTAATAAAAAACTCAGACTTTCATAATTTATGGAAGTCTGAGTTTTTGCAGTTATATATAATTCAGCAACGAAAAATAAACAGTGATCAGCCTAATTTACGTTCTACCATTTTAACGAGGACCGCAGTACCGCTGGGCAGAGCTTCTTTGTTCAGCTGCATATCCTGATGATGCAGGCCCGGAGCTGCAGCTGCGCCGACACCGAAGTAAGCAGCTTTGATATGGGGATATTTAT
>OHCA01001149.1_pt1 | contig 9991 bp, 8 predicted proteins | sample 1577541 | NCBI WGS metagenome assembly OHCA01 (sample SAMEA3879598, study PRJEB24766) | human gut metagenome | biome: human-associated habitat; feature: feces | place: USA | collected 1985/1987 | reverse complement strand
TATGACTATCTGAATAAGCTCGTAGCTATGTACGGCGAAGAAGAATAATTCAGAGTTAATGTTGGCCGCGGTACTTTATGTACCGCGGCTTTTTTCTTCATATCGAACATGGATTTTTATGAAAGAGAATGACATGAATAAGAAACTGGACAAAAAAAGAAATACAGATTTTTATCTGCTGTATACAGCAGCCTTTCTGGCAGTTGCCCTGGCACTGTATCTCAGATTTTTTACAAACGGGAAATCACTTGTCTGGAGTCATGACGGAGTGCCACAGCATCTGAATTCGCTGGCATATTACGGGAGATATCTGAGACAGGTCCTTTATACATTGTTCATAGAACATAAATTATCTCTGCCATTGTGGGATATGCATATCGGATATGGTTCAGATATACTGACTACTCTGCATTATTATGTGATCGGGGATCCTCTGACCTTGCTGGCGGTGTTTGTTCCTGAATCCAAAACAGAAACATTGTATGCGTTTCTGATCTTTCTGCGTATTTATCTGGCTGGAATCGCATTCAGCAGATACAGCTTTTACCATAAGAATTCAAAACAGGCTACCTTTATGGGAACGATGATTTACATTTTTGCGGGCTGGACGATCTACGCTGCAATGAAGCATCCGTATTTCTCCAATCCGATGATCTATCTGCCTTTGATTCTTCTGGGGATTGATAAGATTTACAAAAAAGAAAAGCCTTATACATTCATCTGGTCCGTTGCCCTGGCAGGCCTTTCTAATTTTTATTTCTTTTATATGCTGGGGATTTTTATGGTTCTCTATGCGGCATTTCGATATTTTGACCTGTTTGCAGACAGGAGCCTTAAGAATATCGGAAAGTGGCTGGGGATTTTTGCGGTATATTCTGTGATTGCAGTGATGATCGCTGCGGTGATCCTTCTTCCTGTGATCATTCCGGTGTTTGGAACAGACCGGTTCGGAGCAGAAAATTATGTACCGCTGTTTTATGACAAAATTTATTACGAAAAATATCTTGGATGTCTGATCGGAGAGAATATGATCCAGTGGGGAGTTGCCGGTTATACGGCAGTGTCCCTTGCAGGTGTTTTTGTGCTGTTCGCAAAGAAAAAGAAATATACAGTGCTCAAAGCCGGGAATAGCTTTCTGCTGCTTCCGTTTGCCGGTCATGTTCTGAATGGATTTTCCTATGTTTCCAATCGATGGATCTGGGCATATGGAATGCTGATCGCATACATCTTTGTAAAAATATATCCGGAACTGTTTTCACTTACTCTCAAAGAAAAGCGGAAGGTATTCGTGATGCATCTGGTCTACTGTGTTCTGGCACTTCTTCCGGAAGCAGCGAGAACGCAGAGAAACCTTATGGCAATGATCCTTCTGACACTTTCCGTGTTTACCGTACTTTCCTATGGAAATATTTTTGTGAGAGAACGAAATCTCTGTCTGATGATCGCAGGCTTTCTGATCGCAGGTATTTTGTTTAACATTGCTTATCAGTATTCCTACGAAAAGGATTATCTTTCAGAATTTACTGACAGCGGTGAGGCGTTGGAAAAGCTGGAGACAGGTGTTGATCTGGCTGTTCTGGACACCGGGGATGATTCCATATACCGTTATGACCAGATGGATGCTTCTTCCAGTGAAAATTCTTCGATGCAGATGGGAACGAACAGTACTGCTTATTATTTCAGTGTTGCGAGTTCAAGCATTGCCAATTTCTTTGATGAAATGTATCTGAATACACCGTGGGAACAGCATTATGACAATCTGGACGGAAGAACCATCCTGGACCGTCTGGCTTCTGTGAAATATTTTGTTGTCAAAAAAGGAGAAGAAGAATAATATATGGGTTTTATAATTTATTTTTACATTCCATTTGGGCAATGCTCCACAGGAAAGCTTTTTGGGTTATATGAAAGATGAAATCGATGTTAGCGGGTGTACGAAGGTTGGAGAGGTTAAAGCAATATTAGGCGACTGGCTGAATTATTATAATACTGAACGATATCAATGGCAATTAGCTAAATTATCGCCAGATGAGTATTAATTATACGTATATTACTACCGGAATGTATCCGTTAAATGGGATTATAAGTTATAAGGAGAACGAACAAGTATTCCCTAAAACAAATGAATAAAAATGTCCTTGACAAGAGGTCCATTTTAACTTTCTTGGTTTCACATTTTATTGCGGAATGGACGGAAAGAAAGAATTTTTCCGTTGCAGGGTAAAGACCAGCAGAAAGAGATTCCGAAGTAAAATCAAAGCGATGAAAGAATGGATAAAGGCACACAGGGATAGAACAATGCCATTGGAAATGATATTTAAAATAGTAAATGCGAAACTGCGGGGACATTACCAGTATTATGGAGTAACCGACAATACAAGGGACGTGAAGAATTTCTAAGTACAGACAAAATGGTTATTGTATAAATGTTTGAATCGGAGAAGCCAAAAGAGAAGCTACACAATAGACACTTTCTTTGATGGATTGCTTCAAACATTTTCATTGACTGAGCCGAATATTAAGGTAAGTTTGTTTTACATATAGAGTATGAAATATGAAGTGAAAAGCCGTATGCGTTAATAGCGCACGTACGGTTTTGTGTAGGGGTATGGGGAGTAATCCCCATATCTACTAGAGGGAGGTGTAAAGCGTGAATGAATATATGAGAAAATTGAAGCGGCAGCTCTTATTTGAAGGCTCTTGCGTTACGAGCAGATGCGGCCGGGGTGGCGGTGTTTACGAGTATGTACAGTGCGAATTTGCTTATAATGAGGGCAGGTTAGACGGCGGCGAGCTGTCAAAACGTAACATAATCAGTATGTTTGAGAGCGGGCTTATATGTGCAAACGAAGGCGAGATGATGTTTCGCGCTGAGGATATCATAAATACAGACAGGCACTTTGTGGCACTGCAGTATGCGATTACAGAGTGTATACATAGTCTGTCTGGCGGAGATATACAGGAGATACAGAGGCGGCTTGGAATGGGGCAGAACATACCGGGCGATGTAGAGGAACAACCCAAAACGCTTAGAGACATCGCAGCGTTCCATATAGAACAGATTAAAATCGGCGGTGACGCAAAGGTAGCCCGCATCATTGCATTTGTGCAATGCCTGCAGGCAGATATTGCTCCGTTTATTATACATGCGGAGAATAAAGAGGAGTACGAAGGGCGACTAGACAGCCCGGCACGACTGGAGCAGCTTTTCAGGGTAGAGCAGCGGCGGTTCTACAGAGAGACAGAACCAATGGTGGTTGATCAAGTATAAGAGATATTGCGGCGGGGAAACCCGTCGCTTTTCTGCTGCGTGGAAACCATAAGCAGGGTAGCAGCCAAATCAGAATCGGGTTCTGATTGTAGTATTATTTTCTCAAATAATCGGCGATTGCCTTAAAACAGGAAATTGGATTCTCTCCGCGGAAACTCCCATATCCACTAACTCAGCATTATAGAAAGAGAAGATTGTTTTTCCGCGGAGAAAAGATATTATAATTTTGCGCAGACAAGCTCATAAACTGTCTTCAGAAGTTCGTCTCCCCTGCGGCATTCTGAAACAAACGAAACGACTGCGTTTTTTTTCGGAAGGATCATAGAAATCTGGGAGTATTTTCCATCTGCCCGGAAAGAATTATATTCACCACGCCAGAAAAGATAACCATAGTATCCAACATCAGCTGCCTTTGTACTTTCTTCTATCCATTTCTCAGACAGTATCTGTTTTCCATTCCACTTGCCTTTGTTAAGATAAAACAGTCCAAATTTGTGAAGTTCAGAAAGGGTCAGAAATAATCCGCCGGCTCCAAAACTGTTTCCAAGTGGATCAGTCTCCCATGTAGGACGTTTTATTCCAAGTTTGGAAAAAAGTCTGGGTGTAAGGTAAGAAACCAGATCGCAGCCGGAGCGTCTTTGTACAAGAATGCCTGCCAGATAGGGGCCAACGTTATTATACACAAAATGTGTACCCGGCTTATACTTAAAGGGAATAGCCAGAGACATTTTTACCCAGTTATCTTCTTCATATAAAGGTCGTTGTTCTCCCATCAGACTGCCCTTCTCCTGTCCAAGGCACATGGTAAGAAGATCACGAACAGTTGCTTCTTTCAGGTTCTCATCTATACACTCCGGCAAGTCACCTGAAAATGCTTCTGTTAGTTTTTCATTAAGATCGATCAGCCCTTCCTGAACAGCAAAGCCAACTGCACAGGATGTGAAGCTCTTTGTTGCAGAATAAATATTCCTTCTGCATTCCGGTTCGCTGTACCACTCTGCTGCAAGTTCATTATCTTTTGAAATTTTGATTCCAAGAACATTATATTCTTTTGCTTTCTTAACAAAATCTGAAATATCCATAATATTTACACCCTTCTTGTCCTTAAATGTATTTTATTACTTTTATATTAACACAAAAATGGTGGATAAACCAGTTATTGCAGAAGGTGGTATATTACTATATTTCATCTTTAGACAAATTTCAATATTAAATATTGATTTTGTCTTTTTGTTATACCCGAATTTCAGCAAGACATTGCATCTTAATCCCTCAATATTCCCTTTTTTATCATAATTAAATCCTTCTGCTGATATTTTCATCAATGCAGTATTGGCAAATTGCTTAAGTTAATGACATTGTGTATGAACAGTAACAAAAATGTCATCAATTTTTTCGATAAAAATATATATCTTTGTCTTGCCTTGTCAATATGTGGTATACTTAAAACAGCAAAATACAGAAAGGAGAAAGTCATGGGAAACGAAGCAGGGGAATGGATCATTCATGGAGTAACATGGGATGATCCGAAATGCATCCACGATGTGGATGAAGCAGTCGAATATATCAACCGGGTTGGTTTTCTTCCTCTTTTTAAGAACGAAATTCCGGGGTTTTCTCTGGAGGAACGGACAGTGGCAGAATATTGGTGGTCTGATGATCCGGTGAGGGATCCGTGGAGATGGAGGATTGCCATTGCAAAAAAGCATGATGTTCTTTACGGGAAATTTTTTGCCAAAAAAGCCGGGTTTATTTCCAAAAAATGGCTGCCGGTATTTGCCAACTACCGCAGGGACGGCTATGATTTTGATGCTCTGTTTGAGGATGAAAAAGCACCGATTAAACATAAGAATATTATGGATCATTTTATGGAAAATGATGCAGAAATCTACTCCTACGAATTGAAAAAATTGGCTGGATTTGGAAAAGATGGCGAAAAGGGATTTGACGGAGCCATTACCAGCCTTATGATGCAGACATATCTGTGTAACTGCGACTTTCGGAAAAGAATCAATCAAAAAGGTGTGGAGTACGGCTGGGATGTGGCTGTGTATTCTTCTCCGGAACACATTTATGGATATGACCATGTTACTTCCTGTTATAAGGAAGATCCGCGGACATCCTGGGGAAAAATTGTTGATCATATGAAACAGCTTTATCCAGAAGCCGCGGATACGCAGATAAGAAAGATTCTAAAATAGGAGAGAATATGTGCAGCAGATATTATATAGATCCCAATATGATGGAGGAGATTTCCAGAGTGGTACAGAACATAGATGGGAGGATTCGGCTGACACAAGGAGATATCCGTCCGACCGATGTCGCACCGGTCATTGGACAGTCAGAACATGGACTGGAACTGGGTATATGCAGATGGGGATATCGAGCAGGAGAATATACGCAATTTGGGGTGAATGCAATTTATAGAAGGCGATGATTACCAAATCCGAAAGAATACAAGTTTTTTATATCAAATAATGCAATTGTAAAAAGAATAAGAAATGAGCAGCAAGTTTTTTGTCATTCAGCATATCTTTAACAGATTTTCAAAGGAGAAAATATTATTTTCAGACATCAGTTCTTGAAATTTATTCAGATTAAGATCCGAATGCTCAAGCTCTCTGGAGAACTGATAACAGATCTGAATCTGATCATTCAGGTTAAAATGATGTTCGTTTTTCAGATATGTTCCGACATCAAGCTCATGGATAAACAAAGTACAGACGACAGCCATTTTAACCTTGGTAAAGATTTCATCGTCATAGACTGCACCACAGAAATAAGTATAAATCCAGTAAACCAGAAGCTGTTCTTCCTGAATCTGCCAGTCCGGACAGTAGAAATCAAATTCGCTTTTCTGATATATATAATCGTTTTCTCCTGAAGAAATATATAAGGAATCAAGACGTTCCTTCAGAAATTCTTTCCATCCGGGACGAAGAACTTCCATTTCCGGAACAATAGTTTTCCACATGTTTTTAAATAGATCCTTTGATGTGTCAGAAGTATTCATTCTGGAATGAACTTTATCACAAAATGTTTTTCTGAATCCGGAATCTTCATGACGTTTCCGAATCTCTTCCCATTTAAAAAGTTCGTTTTTATTTAAACACAGCTGAAAATCATGTGTGATGGCAAGTACTTTCCACAGGCGTTTCCGTATGGGGACATTTCTGTTCTGGATGATTTTTATCAGAAAATCTCTGGTATCCATCAGTGCAGTAAATAAAAAGTAATCAAAATCATCATAGGTTTCTTCAGCGGCTTCCTTTTCGATGGTAACAAAATGAACTTTTTCTTTCTGAGACAGCAGAATTCTTGCTGCTTCCGGGCAGGAAAGGGACAAAGAAATCTCACGCAGGCCCTCAAATTCTTCAATGTGTCGTGGATAATTTCTGCAGGTGTCGCAAAGCATTTTCGGACCTGCTTCTGTGTAAATATCACACAGATTTTCTTCGTTCAGAAATGCACACCGTCGGTTGTACTGGCGGAAGACATGTTCCTTCCAGTCGATATCGTTGTGCAGTCGATTGTGAAAAGGACCTTTGAAATGCTGATATTTCTTCAGGGTTTTATTGTCAATAACAATCTGCCATCCTGCACAGCAGGTATCCGGACAGGACCCGGCAATGCAAGAAAATTCTTTATAATAGTTGGGAAATGTAAATTCCATGGTTTCTGCTGCTTTCTGATTATTTCTTTTTTGCTTCCAGATAGTCGTTTAACTCTGCATTCGGAATATCTGTAATGAACATATGTCCGGGAGCATGAGTGATAACGATTGGCGGTTTGGCATTCTCAATTGCTGCCTGCGGAGTTACGCCGCATGGCCAGAACACAGGAATTTCCCCTTCGTAAATATCCACTGCTTCACCGTAATCAGGTTTCATAACGTCATCAACACCGACCTCTTTCGGATCTCCCATATGTACAGGGGCACCATGAACATTCGGCATTTTGAAAGTAATGTCATAAGCTTTTTTTGCGTTTTCCGGTGTCATCGGGCGCATGGAGCAGACCATAGGACCGGAAAATGGACCAACAGGAACTGTCTGAATGTTAGTTTTGAACATCGGTACATTTCGTCCCTGGGCGATATGACGGATTTCAATCCCTTCTCTAATCAGTGCTTCTTCAAATGAGAAAGAACAGCCGATAAGAAATCCAACATATCCCTCTTTCCAATACTCGGAAGCGTCAGTAATTTCTTTTGTAAATACACCGTTTTCATAAATCCGGTATTTCGGGATATCCGTGCAGATATTTCCGCCCTCACCCATGTCATGAGTTTCAGGAGTTCCTTTGATAATCTCGAGAATTGGACACGGAAATGGATTCTTGTGTGCAAATTCTTCAAAATCTGCAGCATATTCCGGTGGCAGAATTACCAGATTTGCCTGCGCATAGCCACGGCACATTCCTGCAGTGGGGAAATCAATAACTCCCTTGCGGATCAGTTCACGAACTTTCTTTGGGGACATATCTACATAAGGTGTGATATCAAAAGCCATAATAAATTACCTCCTGTTTCGCACTTTACAATATAAAAGTATTGTACAGTAAACTGACAGGAAATGCAATGCTATAAATAGTGGCGGCTTGATTTTTATATAAAATATTTTATAATAGGAATGCCGAAGGGTGCTGCCGGACGCGTTGTGAACAGCAATAATATATGAATGGGGGAATGAGAGTGGCAGCATATGAAAAGAGTAAGAGTGTGAAGTTAAAATCGATCAGTACCATGACAGAAGGGACCATCTGGAGACAGATCCTTCTGTTTTCTATTCCATTGATACTGGGAAATCTGCTCCAACAGATGTACAATACAGTGGACTCAATTATTGTAGGAAATTTTGTGGGCAGCAATGCACTGGCTGCAGTTGGTTCCAGTACGTCGCTGATTTGTCTGCTGATTGCATTCAGTATGGGGGCATCTGCAGGTGCGGGAGTTATTGTATCCCAGTTTTATGGAGCAGGAGATGAGAATGGCGTTCAGCGTTCTGCACATACAGCCTTGATGCTTGCGCTTATTCTGGGAATTGTTCTTACTATCGCTGGAATTGTATTTTCACCTGCAATTCTCAGGTGGATGAGAACTCCGGAAGAAGTAATGAATCAGTCAGTTCTGTATTTGAGAATTTATTCTTATGGACTGGTTTTTAATGTCATCTATAATATGGCAGCGGGGATTCTGAATGCAGTAGGTAACTCCAGACGTTCGCTGATGTATCTGGCAGTAGCTTCGTTTTCCAATATTTTTCTGGATTTATGGCTTATCGGCGGAATGCACATGGGAGTCGAGGGTGCTGCAATTGCAACAGATATCAGCCAGGTACTTTCCTGCATTTTTGCATTATGGTTTTTGATGAGAGTTCCGGATATTTACCGCATAAATCCGAAGAAACTTTCCATTGATAGAACAATGGCAGGACGGATTATCCAGGTAGGTCTGCCGACTGCAATTCAAAACACGGTAATCTCCTTTTCAAATGTACTGGTACAATCTGGTGTCAATGGATTCGGAGCCAGTGCAATGGCGGGTTTTGGTGCATACCTGAAAGTAGATGGGTTTAACATTCTGCCGGTAATGAGTTTTAGTATGGCAGCAACGACTTTTACCGGTCAGAACTATGGTGCGGGAAAAACAGACAGAATCAGGAAAGGATTGAGAGTAACTCTTGGAATGAGCGTGCTTTATACGATCGTGACAGGAATTCTCCTGCTGACCTTTTCCAGACCGATCATAGGGATTTTCAGCAGTGATAAAGAAGTAATCTATTATGGGGCACAGGCAATGAAATATTTCTGCCCGTTCTATTTCCTTCTGGGAATTATGCATTCCCTGGCAGGAACCATTCGCGGAACAGGAAAGACGGTACCTCCCATGGTAGTGATGCTGCTTGCATTATGCCTGTTCCGTATTCTGTGGATTCAGTTTGTGGTTCCACATTTCACCAGCATTGATATTATATATGTACTGTATCCTGTTTCATGGGCTGTAGGAATGGTACTCATGCTTATCTATGCATGGAAGGGAAATTGGATGCCAAAAAAATATCAGAATATTAATCAGACTGTCTGATAGTATTCTTTTACATAGTGAATGAACTGGCGTACATGGGATTTCAGAATTCTGTTTTTACTGTAAACAATATAAAAACTGCGTTTGTGAGCAGATTCTTCTAATGGAAACAGAAGAATCTGCTTTGTTTTTTGCAGGTCAACGACAGATCTGGCAGAAAGAATGGAAAATCCAAGCCCGTTTACAATAGATTTTTTGATTGATTCCAGGTCATTCATGCGGGCTACTACATTCAGACTGGAAGGTTCAATACCGGCATTTTCCAGAAAAATATCCATTTCCTTTTTGGTTCCGGAGCCTTTTTCCCTGATGATAACAGGATCCTTGATAAAGTCCTGAAAAACAACAGGTTGTTCTTTTTGTTTTAAGTTTAAATAATGATCATTCACAGGGGTAGCAATCACCATATTATCCTGACAGAAGGGAATAAATACACAGCTGTCGTCTCCTGTATTCTGTCCTGTCAAAGCCAGGTCTACGGTCCCATCCAGTACACGGTTAATAGCGCCGGAACTGTCTGTCTGCCAGGGATGGAAATATACATCAGGATACATTCTGCCAAAACCTGCGAGAAGTTCAGGAAGGAGATAAGAAGAAGGAATGGTGGAGGCTGCCAGATCAATGATCTGCTTTCT
>OHCA01001133.1_pt1 | contig 10102 bp, 6 predicted proteins | sample 1577541 | NCBI WGS metagenome assembly OHCA01 (sample SAMEA3879598, study PRJEB24766) | human gut metagenome | biome: human-associated habitat; feature: feces | place: USA | collected 1985/1987 | reverse complement strand
TACATATAAATGTACCTCCATTTCAAAAAACACGGCACGGAAAGGATTTCACATGCCATTTTTAGGTTTATTCATTGCAGTTGTCTGCCTGTTCACATTTTTCCGTAAACGTTCAAACCGCTCCCAGGAGAACGTAACTGACCGCTTCTGGAAAAGGGAATCCATCGCAAACAACACCCGCTTACAGGATTTAAGCGGACTCCCCTATATTACCATACCTTTTGACAAATTTCCAATAGGTATGTACGAAAATGATTTATTAAAAAATTATGAAAATACCCTGCAGACGCTTTCCGGGCAAAAGATCGTCAATTTCGGCACACAGACCAATACTGATCTGAAGATCACTTACGGTACTGCCAGTCTCCCTGCCCTGACGGAATACGAACAAAATTTTACCACACTCTGTCAGACGCTTACCGCCTATGCCGGACAGCTTTTCGAACTCGGTCATACCGATGATGCCCGTACAATTTTAGAATATGGTATCAGTATCGGCTCCGACTTAAGCCAGAATTATCTGCTTTTAGCTAAGATCTATCAGTCTTCCGGCGAAAACGGACGGATCCGGGAACTCCTTGCATCCGCAGAACAGCTTGATTCTCTGATGAAACGTTCGATCGTAGAAAAACTGACCGCCATGCTCCCGGAAGATACCGCAAATACGCCGGTACAATGATCCGTATCATGCTTCATAGACATCCGGCTCGTTCCACACATAATATTTTATGGCATTTTCCCATAGGTGGCGATCAGCCGGTCCGTCAGTCTTGACGCCTCGCTCCTTGTCATCTCCGGGAAATTTTCCGGCAGTTTGATCTGATAATGCGCCGCATATTCTCTTAAGTATTTTATCTGCCGTGCCGTTGCCGGCGTCTGTTTTTTCGCCTTATAAAGAAGCGGCTTTGGCATGAAATCTCCGGCAGATTCCTCCTCGTATCGTTCCCTGAGTGCCTCGTAAACCTGCCATGTTTCATATGCATCGTCAAATGCACGATGGGCATTTTCTCTTTTTACCCCAAAGTAGGCACACAGGCTTTCCAGATCCTTTTTCTGCTCTTTCGGCAAAAATTTCCTTGCAAGTTTTAAGGTATCAACCGCATTCCGTTCCAATGGCATATTATGATTTACCGCCCACTGCTTTAAAAATCCATAATCAAAAATCACATTCTGCCCAACGATGATATCCTCTCCGATAAATTCAAAGAACTGCCGCATTGCCTCTTCTTTTTCCATGCCGCCCTGCACCATCGCCTCCGTGATCCCGGTAAGTTCAGTCACTTTTTCCGGTATCTTTACGTTCTGGCATAAAATTGCACCAAATTTATCGACCGCCTGATGGTTCCGGACTCTGACTGCCCCTACTTCTAAAATATGATCGGTCTTTGCATTCAGACCTGTCATTTCAAGATCAATGACTACATAATCCTGCATCCTCATCCTCCATGATCCACGTCACCTTCGCCTGATGGTCTAATGGATCCCTGTCCGTATAATCGAACAGCGCATACAATGGTTTTCCTGCCCGTTTGGGCAGTTCTTTTAATACCCGTTCCCCTTTATCCGGAAAACGATAGGAAAAACACTCCACATGCGACTGCTTTCCATTTTTGCAGTATGCCCGCGTCACCTGTTTCCATACACTTAAATCTTTTGCCCAGGCAGGCCTGCTCTTGCAGTTTTCACGGTAATAAAGATCAAAGATCAGGCTTTCTTTTATGATATCCAGGATTTCCAGATGATCAGCTTTTTTCCCTGCCTCCGTAATATTCCGCTGTTCTCCGGCAGTGATATCTCCGGCAAATGTTTCTTTGATAAATTCCAGCAAGATCTCCGAGCGCCGGATCCTCGCGTGGCTCATGCCAAAATAGCCGTTTCTCTCATAATATTTTCCAAGCTCCTGAAACATGAAAAATGCGCTCTTAAATAAAACTCCGAGCACCTTCATCGTAATTTCAAACTGCCCGCTGTTATAATACACTTCCAGCATCTCTTCCACCTGACGTATCTTTAAGACATCCTCATAGGGAAGCCACTTTGTCTTCAGCACTTCATAGGGCGGTCTGCTGTGGTATTCGATCTCATATTCTTTCGCATGCTCATACATATAAGAGCCCTTTAACACCTTTAAGAATCCAAGCTGGAGCTGGTTTGGGCGGAGTTCATAGATCTCATCAAAGGATTTTGCAAACGTGTCATAATCTTCAAATGGGAGTCCTGCGATCAGATCCAGATGCTCATGGATATTCTCATGTTTCTGAACTTCTTTCACAACTTCCTTTAACCGTTCTAACTGCATGGTGCGGTGGATCTCTTTGATCGTCGCCCCGTTCGTCGACTGCACACCGATCTCTAACTGGATCAGCCCCGGCCGCATCGTTCCGATCAATGCAAGTTCTTCTTCCCTCAAAAGATCTGCAGAGATCTCAAAATGGAAATTGGTGATTCCGTTATCATGTTCCTTAATGTAAGACCAGATCTCCATTGCATGCGCATGATTACAGTTGAATGTCCTGTCCACAAATTTTACCTGCGGCACTTCCCGGTCAATAAAAAACTGCAGTTCCTTTTTCACAAGCTCCGCATCCCGGAAGCGAAGCTGCTTTTCCACAGAGGAAAGACAGTAACTGCAGGAAAACGGACAGCCACGGCTCGACTCATAATAAATGATACGGTTTTTAAAATCGCCCGCCTTGTCATAGCAGAATGGAATGTCACTTAAATCGAGCATTTCCCGCGGTGCGGTAAAGATGATCTCATCCCCGTTCCGGTATGCGATCCCTGGGATTTCTCCAGGTTTCGATCTTTCCTCCGTGCTTTTACCCTCTCCTGTTCTCTGTGTTTCCTGTATTTTCTGCTTTTCTTTGTCTCTCCGGCTTTTCCCGGCATAATACTCCGCCAGCTCACAGAATGTCTTTTCCCCTTCCCCGATCATCACACCGGTGATCTGCGGGTGTTCTCTCAAAAAACTCTCCGTCTCATACGAAACCTCCGGACCTCCTACCCAGACCGGCACTTCCGGGCGAAGCTTGTGAAATTCTTCCGCCAGTTCCTCCACAAATGCAATATTCCAGATATAACAGGAAAACATAAGAACATCCGGCTTCGCCTTGTAGATTCCCTCTAAAATATCCTCCATCTGGTTGTTGATCGTATATTCCCCGATCTCTACTGTATCGGAATCAGCCATGCCTTTTGCGTAATGTGCGGCATATGCACGCAGATTATACACGGCAAGGTTGGAATGTATATATTTGGCATTGATCGCCGTAAGTAAAATCTTCATCTGTTTTCTGCCTCCATTTTTTTCATTATAGCGAAGAAAAAACCTTGTTGCAACGTACAAAAAAATCCGGTTCCCCGCTGCCAGATTTTTACCTGACAGTGTGAAACCGGATTTTCTTTTCTTCATAGATTCGGGTGTCAAAAGGTGGTTTTCAATTTTAGGTCTGTCAAATTGCACAAAAGCGTACAATCTGTTATCTACCGCAAAATATGTCTTACAATAACGTCTATCCCTGCAATCCACAGAAGAATTGCTCCCGCAATATATGCTTTTGTCTTATGCTCAAATCCAAGGTGATATCCGGTATAGATACCGGTCACAACAACCGCGATCGTAAGTCCTGCGATCATCAGGAGCATGACAAGAAGATTTGTTCCCAGAAAGCCAAATGCAATGCCGGTCAGCAGGGTATAAATGCTGGTAACTGCCGCAATCGCCAGTAACTGTTTCCATCCAAGTTTCTGTTCACAGTGCTCTACAATGCGCTCATTTTTTATGGCTTTTGCAACCAGCCGCACTCCCAGGCAGAAAAAGATGGCTGCTGCAATGACAAACCCGGTCACTTTTTCATTGTGCGTTATGGTGTTACGGTACAAAAGTCCTGACAGGTAGCTTCCGACGAACAGCGCTGCCATCTGCCATGCAGCAATCAGTGCACACAGTTTGACAAGCTGTTTTTTGTCGATCTTTGCTACCAGTGATCCCTGACACTCCATGGCTGCAAATATATCCAGCGATATGCCTGCTATGATCAGCAGATTCTCCAACGCATTCATCTTACTCCTCCTAAAAGCGGTTCTTTAGTCTTCTGCTTTTACCGCATCCGTTTTGATAATAAATTTAACACTTCCGTTCACGCCATCTGCAATGTCAGTATAAGTCTGGTAATCAGCACCGGCATCTAATACAGCCTGGATACGGTCAACAAGCGGCTCGATATCGCCATTGTAGGAATTGATGATCTCATCGATTCCATCCTCGCTGAACTCAGTGATTCCATCTGCAAGTTTATGTGCTCCGTCAGAAAGTTCTCCCACACCATCAATGATCGCATCCGTACCATCACTTAAAGTGCCTGCACCATCGTTTAATTTTTCATTATTAGAAACAAGTGTGGATGCCCCGCTTGCAAGCTGGTCTGTGCCGCTCTTTAACTGCTCAGCTCCTGTTGCAAGTGATCCGGCTTTCTCTTTCAACTGTCCGATACCACCGTCTAAAGTATTTAAACCGTCAGACAGATCAGACGCTCCTTTGTGCAGAGTCGTTGCTCCATCTGCCACCTGACCTGCTCCTGTTGCAAGATCACCTGCTCCTTTCTTTAAGGTTCCTGCTCCTGTTGCAAGGTCTCCGGCACCCTTCTTTAACTTGGTTGCTCCTGTTGCAAGATCACTTGCTCCCTGTGCCACCTGACCAGAACCACTAGTCAGATCATCCATTTTTCCAGCCATAGTACTGATTGCACCGGATGCCTGCGCTGCTCCATCTGCCACCTGTTTCGCACCAGCCTGAAGTGCTGTAAGCTGTGCCTGTGTTGTCGGATCAGAAATCTGACTAGCTGCTTCATCGATAGCTGAAACAGCTCCCTGAGCCTGACCGATTGCTGCGATCTTGTCTGACAGGCTTACCGCTACAGTCATTGCATCATTTACACTGTTGATTGAAACACCGCCAAGTTCCTGCCCCACCTGCGTAAAAATTGCTGTTGCACCTGTAGAATCTGCACTGTACATGGAAATTCCGTTCATCAGATTTGACTGTGCGCTCTTTAATGATTCGATCGTAGCCTGTGCATTTTCAATGGATGTACCATTTGCCTGTAAATTGGCATTGATCTGATCTTTTTTAGTCTGTAAAGTTGCTGCCATATCTCCCAATTTTCCAACTAATGTATCCACACCTGCACTGACTGCAGATGCTCCGCCTGCAAGCGTTGTTTCACCGCCGTTGACAGCAGTATTTAAATCTTTTACTCCTTTCGCAAGTGTCTGGACACCTGTATTCAGACTGGAAGCTCCGGCAGCTAAAGTGTCTGCTCCAGTAGACAAATCAGAAGCTCCAGTGGATAACGTATCTGCTCCGGTAGAAAGATCATTCACTCCGGTGGAAAGTGTATTGGCTCCGGTGGAAAGATCACTTGCACCTTTGGACAATGTATTGGCTCCGGTAGATACATCCTTGGCACCTTTCTTTAAGGTTCCTGCTCCGTCTTTTAAGGAAGATGCTCCTTTTGCTGCACTTGCTGAACCATCTTTTAAGGTTCCCACACCACTGATCAGTGTTGGTACACTTCCTGCTAAGGTATCCACACCACTCTTTAATGTTCCGATTCCTGTGGATAAAGTAGAAGCTCCATCCGTATAATCTTTGATACCGTTCTTTAATGTTCCGACACCGTCTTTAAACTCACCCATCTTGGATTTTAAAGTATCTACACCGTCTGCGAGCTCACCGGAACCATCTTTTAACTGATCTGTTGCATCTGTTAAAGTATCTAACATATCATCGACTTCAGAAAGATCTGCATCTCCGTCTTTGCTGATAAAGTTTGTTGCATTCATCACAACTGTCATTGTGGTGCTTAATGAGAAATTCTCCACATCTGCAGTTACTTCCACGTAATCCGGGATCGATACATCTCCGTCAAAATCAGAATCATCCACATCTAAGCTCTCTTTTAATCCCGGAAGTGCATATCCGACTACAATATTATTTTTGCCATCGGAGATTACTTTACCATTGGTAACTTTTACATTAGAAAAGCTGTCATCTAATACCATTCCGCTGATCGCAGCAAATGGGACATAGATTTCTTCCTCTTTTCCGTCGATCTTTGTTTTTACCGTCTCATTGTTGGTGTAATCAAAACGGATCGTTACTTTTCCTGATTTTCCTGCAAGTTCTTCCGGCTTTACTTCCTTACCATCCAAAGAATAGGTAATTGTCTGGGATACCGGTGTCTCTTTTGTGGAGGTTCCCTGATAATAAATATCGTTGCCGTCTGCCTGCCAGGTCAGTTTGCTGCCATCCTGTTTGAATGTCTCATCACCTTTTACATTTTCGATATCTTTTAAGGTAGAAGCATCCTCGATCGTATCCTTATTTTCATCATTGATCAGATGATCGGAAACGATCACTTTGCGCTCTTTTCCGGTGCTGTCTGCAAGAACATATACCGTTTCTTCTTTGCCAATCTCTTTCTCGCTGAATTTGATACTGTCATCTAATGCATCTTTTAATTTGCTCTCAGCATCAGAATCATCTTTTTCGCTGTCTTTTTCGGTGCTCTCTGTACTTTCAGTACTCTCCTGTGCTGTCTTTGCTGCAAATACATTTGCCGTGGAAACTCCTGTTCCGACCATTCCAACGACTAACACACCTGCAATAATACGGATCACATATTTTCTTGTAAATCTTTTCTTTAATTCTGGTAATTTCATCTTTTTTTCCTCCTCTATTTTACTGAACTGACGAATCTTTTTTATAACGGAAACCTGCACTTGTTGCACAGATTAATTTATCAAATACCATAAACATTGCCGGCAGGATAAATGCTACGACAACCAAACTGATCAATGCACCTCTTGCAAGAAGCATACATAAGGAACTGATCATATCGATACTGGAATACATTCCTACACCAAATGTTGCTGCGAAGAAACTTAATGCACTGACGATGACAGACTGTAAGGAACTGTCTAATGCTGTTCTTACTGCATCACGTTTCTCTGCTCCGTGGTTCCTTGCTCTCTTATATTTGTTTGTCATAAGAATTGCATAGTCAACGGTTGCACCGAGCTGGATCGTTCCGATTACGATGGAAGCGATAAACGGAAGAACCGTTCCGGTATAATGCGGGATACCCATGTTGATGAAAATCGCAAACTCAATGACCATAACAAGGATGACCGGTAATGAAACTGACTTCAGTACAAATGCGATGATAATGAAGATCAGAATAATGGAAACCGCATTTACGGTATTAAAGTCTGTATTCGTGATGGTGATCAGATCCTCTGTACATGGAGCCTCACCGATTAACATTGCAGTGTCATCGTATTTTTTAATGATATCACGGATTGCATCACACTGTGCATTTACTTCATCCGATCCGGTCTTGTACTCAGACATCACATAGATCATCTGATATTTTCCATTATCAAGCATTTCCTTGATATCATCCGGGATCATGTCTTTTGGTACGGTCGGTCCCATAACGGAATCAAGTCCTAATGCCAGTTTGACACCGTCTACATCAGAGATCTCATTTTCCATATTTCTTGCATCTTTGGAATTCAGCTCACTGCTTGCAAGGATCACATGTGTCGCACCCATATCAAAATCATTTTCCAGTGCATTTCCTGCTTTTACACTCTCTAAGTTGTCCGGAAGAGTTCCTACCAGATCGTAATATACCTGATTGTGATTCTGTCCGTAGAAAGCAGGACCAATGATCACTAAGAATAAAATAATAAAGATCCAGTAATGTTTTGTCACAAATCCACCGATACGTCCAAGATCCGGTATGATGGCTTTATGTCTTGTCTTTTCGATCCATTTATCCATTGCAAGGATCATTGCAGGAAGGATCGTTACACATCCGATCACACCAAATACAACACCTTTTGCCATAACAACACCAAGGTCCATACCAAGTGTAAATGTCATGAAACACATTGCAAGGAATCCGGCGATCGTCGTGATGGAACTTCCGACTACGGAAGTTAACGTCTGTGAGATTGCATGGGACATCGCACGTTTCCTGTCATCCGGATAGCGTTCCTGATTCTCTAAGTAGCTGTGCCACAGGAAAATGGAGTAGTCCATCGTTACTGCGAGCTGTAACACTGCTGCAAGTGCCTGTGTGACAAAAGAAATCTCTCCGGCAATAAAGTTTGTTCCAAGGTTGTATACGATTGCCATACCGATACTCAGAAGGAAGATAAACGGTAAAAGGAATGAGTCCATCGTAAGTGCAAGCACCAGTGCGGATAATCCTGCTGCGATCACAACATACATGATGACCTCACTGTTACAGATCTTTTTGATATCGGTAACGACTGCGGACATACCGCTCAAAAGACACTGTTCATTGGTCAGTCCCCGTATCTCCTCGATGGCATCAAGTGTTTCATCTGCTGACATGGACGTGTCAAATGTAATGATCATAAGCTGGCTGCCTGTGTCTGCATTCTGCAGGGAATCTTTTAAATCATCCGGCAGCATATCCATCGGGATTGAGATATCAGCGAGTGCGCCATACCATAAAACATCTTTCACATGATCGATCTCTTTTAGCTTATCTTCTAACTGTGAAATCTCTTTTTCCTGCATGCCGTCTATGACCGCCACGGAAAAAGCACCTGTTCCAAACTCATCTAACAGGATATCCTGTCCTTTCATCGTCTCAATATCTCCCGGGAGATATGAGAGGATATCGTAATTGATTCGCGTATTCATGTAGATGATCCCGGTAGGTATCAATAACAGAAAACTCAGGATCAGAATCGGAATACGGAATTTCACTACCCATTTTCCAAACTTAATCATCTTTTTCACTCTTTCTTTCTTTTTATTTTCCTGTGGCATACATTTCTCCCTGCCACAATTTCTTTTAGTGTAAAAAAAAAGACTGAATCTGAAAAGATTCAATCTAATTTCTCTGTAGTATCTTATTATACAAATTGCCCAAAATGTATATTAAAGTTAACATTTGATTCTGATTGTATATATGGAACAAAGGTTAAAGTTCCGCTAAAATATCTTCCATGGATCTCTTTATGATGTAATCATAGATCTCTGCTAACTCCCTCGCTGAGATCGTCATCCCGGACTGAATCCAGTTCATGACAATATAGCACATGGACTGTGCATAATACGCAGCAATACGTTCCGGTGTCAGCCAGACATACTTTGGTTTCTTCGTGGCTGCCGAACGTTCAAACACCCGCAGGAACACTTTCATAATACAGGATTGTGCAATGCTCTCAAACGAATTTTGTCCCTCCAGACGGCTCGCCTTCTGATAAAACTCCTTTTCTTTTTCAATGTTGGAAAACAAAAGTACCAGTGCCTCATTTACCATTCCGTTTTGTATCAGCGGCTCTGCCGGAGCGATCAGCTGTGTATCTATGATCCACTCCAAAAGTTCGTATTTGTCCTGAAAATGGTTATAAAATGTCGGCCGTATCACGCCTGCCTTATCTGTAATCTCTTTGATCGTAATCTTCTCGATCGGATGTTTTAATGCAAGCTCTTTAAAACTTTCTGCCAAAAGCGTATCTATCGCGCTCTTTCCCTGTCCAGTCATATCTCCCTCAAAGTTTTCTTACATAATCATTCTTCCAATGGTAATGCTAAGTCCTTCCGGATCATCCCGCAGATTGAGCATCCCGCCCGTCTCCACGATCCGTACCAGCGGTCTTAACGAAAAGTCCCTGAAATTCTTCGCCACAATACCATGCTGCCCGTTCGACAGCAATACTTCACATCCAATCGGATATACCGCCATTCTGCGTAAAAATATATTGACTAACTTCGGGGCAAATTCTGCTCCCGCCATCGCCATCATATATTCGATTGCATCCGCCGGCGAGAGCTGTTCTCTGCCGGGACGTTTCGAGATCATCGCATCATAACTGTCCGTGACTTTAATGATCCTCGCATATAACGGGATATCATCTCCGGATTTTCCGATCGGATAACCCTCACCGTTATACCATTCATGATGCATCATGACTCCGGCAGAAACAACGGCCGGAAAATGGTAGGATGTCCTTAAATATTCAGCACCAAGTTTCGGATGACTCTTCCACGCTT
>OHCA01001132.1_pt1 | contig 10118 bp, 11 predicted proteins | sample 1577541 | NCBI WGS metagenome assembly OHCA01 (sample SAMEA3879598, study PRJEB24766) | human gut metagenome | biome: human-associated habitat; feature: feces | place: USA | collected 1985/1987 | reverse complement strand
ATTTTTTGATTTAAATAATAGCTGATTACAGTTGTTGTAATTAGAAAAATAATGATTCCCCAGTGAACCTGAATGAGCATAGAACCAAAAACAAATAATCCCAAAAAACTGGTACAGAGTTTTATCAAAATTTCATATATATTGGAAAGCGGGGAGTAATTTCCGTTACAGCACTCAAAACTTTCAATTTGAAGCTTCCGAAAAATTCCATTTTCTTGGTTGATATAGTCGGTTGTCAATCCTTTCAGTGCCGCACGTTTGAGATAAAATGTGTTCATTCTGAATTTCTGATGATAAATCATCTTAGTCAGAAATTTGTCGGCACCGGATAGAATGGCAAGGCTGCCCATGAAGATGATAATGGCAGTTGCCAATTTGTATACGCTTTGTTTTGCAGTAACCATCTCAATTACTATTTTTGGCAAAATGGTTGTTAAAATTGGAATTAACGTGCCAATCAGTATTTTTAAAGAACACCAACACAAAAGCGGAGAATGACATTTGACTGTATTATTCAGGCAATATAGGATGTTTTTCATTGCCGAATAATTGGTGAGATTTAATTCATCGTGCGAACTTCTGTTAGTTTTTTTCATATTCGCGTACCTCCTATCTATACACCTATGCTAACATACGAAGTTGCACGATTATAAATTTGTGCACCAAATGCTTTTGTCTGTGCACGAATTGCAAATTACTCGATGGCTGGCACCAAAAACTCCGAAGTAAAAGCACCGTCCTCACTGTTATACTTGACCCAGCCGCCATGTTCTTCAAGGATTGCTTCGGCACGGCGCAAACCGAACCCGTGAACACCGTCCTTGTGGGTTGCAAACAAAGAACCTGTCTTTTTCTTCTTTGGACCTGCTGTGTTAAGCATAGAAAAATAAAGCATTGTTCCTTTCATCGAAATAAAAATACGAATAAATCGTTCTCCTGTGATGGTACGGCAGGATTCAATCGCATTGTCAAGCAGATTCCCAATGACAATACTCAATTCCAAATCTGAAATTGTCAGGATATCTGGCACATTGGCTTTCACGGTAACCGTAATAGCTTCTGCCTTTGCCTGTGCGATCTTTGCAGATAAAATGGCATCAAGAGATACATTACCAGTTTTCAACAGAGTATCCACCTGCATTAGTTGCGTGTCAAGTTGCTCGATATAAGCAAGCGCACGCTCAATTTCTCCAGCTTCAAGTTGACCTTTTAATGTTTGAAGATGATGGTGAAAATCATGCTTGTAACCTCTCATTTCCTTGTGGATACTTCGCACTTCATTTAAGTGTTTTTCAGATTGTTCCGTCTGATAGTCAACCAGCTTTAAGTATGTTTTCTTTCTCATAAGTTTCCTCGATTCTCAATTATGCTCGATAAATGCTCGGTTGATATCGTCGTACTTTCCTCTGGAAAGAGGAAGGGCTGCGTTTCCGATAGTAACGGATGTACGAGAAATTCGAGTTATATATTTAAGCGAAACTAGGTAAGAACGGTGAATACGATAGAAATCATCGCTTACTTTATTTTTAAACACAGATATAGGTTCCTTGATCTTGTACTCGTTGTCTTTTGTGTGAATGACAATGTAATGCAGAAAGGCTTCTGCATAGAGGATATCTGATTCATATAATTTGAGCGTTTCACCATCGCAAGAGATTACCACCGACGGCGGTTCGACAGAAAGTTTGTCTGCGGCTTTGCTCAGAACCTGCGTGAGTTTTTCAGCAGAGAGCGGTTTCGTCAGATAATGAAGCGCATCCACTTCATAACCTTCCCAGACAAACTCAAAATGCGAAGTAATAAAAATGATTTCAGCACGGTTGTGATCTTTGCGGATGCGCTTAGCAAGTTCAATGCCGTTCATATTTTCCATTTCAATATCAAGCAGAAGAATGTCAAATGCCTTATCTTCTTCATATTCAAATAGAAAAGCTTCGGCAGATGCAAACGTGCGTATCTCGCAATTATGTCCTGCGTGAGCACTCCACGATGCAACAATCGAAGCCATATAGTCAATTTGATTTTGCTCATCATCGCAGATTGCAATTTTAAATTTCATGGTCATCACCGCCGTTCCGATAATTTTGTTAAATTATACCAAGACATTAATGAGTTGTCAACGTTACCGAAACAGCGCTGCGGGAACAAGGGGCGCCGACGAAACCATCACCGAAGGGCTTTTCGTAACCATGTCCGTGAACAGCAACTTATTATGCTGCCCTTCATAGACCTTCCGAGTAACATACGCATAGAATAAAGTATAGCATAGTCTGAAAAGACAAGAAATTTTCGGAGGTGCTTTTCATGAGACTAATCGCAGCAAGTACACTTGATGATTATAGAAGATCAGGTGCCTACCTGATCGATCTTCGCACAAAAGAAGAGTATGAGCAGGGTCATATCCCTGGTGCCGTAAATATTCCTTATGATTTTTTAGAAGATTACAAGAAAAGACTTCCCCGAAACCGCCTTCTAGTGTTATACTGTGAGTGGGGTACAACCAGTATTCTCGCAGGCAGAAAGTTAAGCCAGTACGGCTATGATGTGCTCTCCGTAAATGGAGGGCTGCAGGCATACCGTCGTTTCAGCAATATGTAGCTATTGTATGATAAATGCTGCAGGAAAAACGTCTGGCTTACAAATATAAAAACACAAAATTGGAGGCTAAATGAAAACATACGAATTAATTGCACCGTGTCACTTTGGATTAGAGGCGGTGTTAAAAAGAGAGATCGATGATCTTGGTTATGATATCAGCAAAACAGAAGATGGAAGAGTAACCTTTGTAGGAGATATGGAAGCGCTCTGCCGCGCTAATGTATTTCTTCGCAGCGCAGAGCGTATCCTGTTAAAGGCAGGCAGCTTTACAGCGCGCACATTTGACGAGCTGTTTGAGTGCACAAAGGCACTGCCATGGGAAGAGTGGATTCCAAAGGACGGCAAGGTATGGGTAACAAAGGCATCCACCGTAAAGAGCAAGCTTTATTCATCATCAGACATCCAGTCCATCATGAAAAAAGCAATCGTAGAGCGCTTAAAGAGTGCGTACCATACAGAGGTGATTCCGGAGACAGGTGCATCTTATCCAGTACGAGTATTTGCCATGAAGGACGAGTTTACTGTCGGCATTGATTCAACAGGAGAGAGTCTTCATAAGAGAGGATATCGTCAGAGTACAACAAAGGCACCAATCAGTGAGACACTTGCAAGTGCATTGATTATGCTGACACCGTGGAAGAAGGATCGTATTCTTGTTGATCCATTCTGCGGAAGCGGTACCTTTGCAATTGAAGCTGCTATGATGGCAGCGAATATGGCACCAGGTATGAACAGAAGCTTCTTGTCTGAGAGCTGGAAAAATTTGATTCCAAAGAAAACCTGGTACGATGCTATGGACGAGGCAAATGATCTTGTAGATTTGTCTGTAAAGACAGATATTCAGGGATCTTATGGATGCAGATATCCAGGTAGATATTCAGGGATATGATATTGATCCGTCTGCTGTGCGCATGGCAAGAGAGAATGCACAGCGTGCCGGTGTTGATTATATGATTCATTTGCAGCAGCGTCCTGTAAGCGCATTGTCCCATCCTAGAAAGTATGGCTTTATTATCACGAATCCTCCATATGGCGAGCGTCTTGAAGAGAAGGCAGATCTGCCAGAGCTGTACCGTACAATAGGTGATCGTTTTGCCAAGCTGGACACATGGTCTATGTATTTAATCACATCTTATGAGGATGCACAGAATGCAATTGGCAAGAAAGCGGACAAGAACCGTAAAATTTACAACGGAATGATTAAGACCTACTATTATCAGTACATCGGCCCGAAGCCGCCGAGAAGGGAACAAAGAACGAGTGAAATATAAACAGTTGTATATTGCCGCAGCTCTTGCACTGTTAGTGTTGGCTGTTGTCTGTCTGTATCAAAGGCAGACAACAAGCACAGTTAGAAGCGGCTATACGCAGGCAGGCGTTTGTGATGAATGGAATGAGCTGATTGCAGCAAAGACAAACCAAAAGGAAATCAGTCTGAGCGTGGATGGAAAGCGCTTGGCAAAGAATGATATACAGCCATATATGGCAGATGACAGACAACTGATGATTCCAGTGGATACGCTTCGCGATGTCTTCCTTTGCAATGTAGGAATCTATGATCACAAAACACTGAAGGCATACCGCAATGACCGAAGCATAGAGGCAGAGGAAAATAAAGAAGAGATCGTAATCAATGGTGAAAAGGAAAAGATCACGAATGCACTTGTTTTTCAGGGAGGATCTTACTATTTAAGTGCAGATGTAGTAGCGAAGGGACTTGACTATGAGGTCGAGTGGGATGCGTCAGCCAATACAATTCGATTTACTGATATCCGTCCAGAAGCCTCTAAGCTTCCTTCAGCATTTGACCCAAGGCTGTATGGTCTTGATGCGCCAGTTATGAATCAGGGAAAGCTTGGTACATGCTGGGCATTTGCATCAGTCGGTGCACTAGAGGCAGCACTTCTTCCAGAGGAAAGCTGGAATTTTTCAGTTGATCACATGAGTCTGAATAATGGATATACCTGGGGACAGGATACGGGCGGTGAGTACACTATGGCAATGGCGTATCTGCTTTCATGGAAAGGACCTGTGCGTGAAGAAGATGACCCATACGGTGATGGAAAAACTGATACATCATTAAGGGCAGTCAAGCATGTGCAGGAAATTCAGATCATTCCGTCAAAAGATCAATCTGCAATTAAGCGGGCTGTTTATCTGTATGGAAGTGTCCAGACATCTATCTACTGTGAGGTCAGCGGTGAAAACAGCGAATCTTCATATTATAACAATGCACAGAACGCATACTGTTATATAGGAACGAACAAAATAAATCATGATACGCTGATTGTTGGCTGGGATGATGGTTATGCCGCGTCAAATTTTCGTACACAGCCAGAGGGAAATGGTGCATGGCTTTGCATGAACAGCTGGGGAACTGGCTTTGGTGACGGCGGATATTTCTGGGTGTCTTATTATGATTCCAACGTCGGCATCTATAATGCAGCCTACACAAAAATTGAAAATACAGATAATTATGATCGAATTTACCAGTCAGATAAGTGCGGATGGGTTGGACAGCTTGGTTATGGAAACGAGGAAGCTTACTTTGCAAATCTTTATACTGCAAATGGCGAAGAGGTGCTTGAAGCTGTTGGTTTTTATGCCACAGCACCAGACACTAGCTATGAAGTTTATGTGGTAAATAAGGTGACAGGAGAGGCTGATCTGACATTCCAGAAAAAGGCGGCATCTGGCAGTTTTTCAAATGCCGGGTATTACACAGTCAAATTGGACAAGCCAGTGCTTTTATCAGATGGTGATCGATATGCAGTGATCGTCTACGTGCGTACACCAGGCAGTGAGCGACCTGTAGCAGTCGAGTATACCAGCAAGGATGGCGCTGTCATTGCAAACCTTAGTGGAAACGAAGGCTACATCAGCATGAAAGGTACAAGCTGGCAGTCTGCGCAGGACAAATATAAGTGCAACATATGCTTAAAGGCATACACAAAAGAACAGTAAGAAAGAATAAGGAAAAAAACACCATGAAAAAAATATTATTCGCAACCACAAATGAGGGAAAGATGCGTGAGATCCGCATGATTATGGAAGGAAGCGGCTATGAGATTACGTCTCTTAAGGATGCTGGCATCAAGGTCGATATCGATGAGAATGGCAGCACATTTGAGGAAAATGCTCTGATTAAGGCAAATGCGCTTCGTCCATATACTGATGGCATCATTCTGGCTGATGATTCTGGTCTGGAGGTTGATTATTTAAATAAAGAACCAGGTGTACATTCAGCCAGATATATGGGTGAGGACACATCATATGATATCAAAAATCAGTCTATCATTGACCGTCTTGATGGAGTGGAAGGGAATGACCGCAGTGCACGCTTTGTGTGTGTGATTGCAGCCAGCTTTCCAGATGGCCATACCGCTGTTACACGCGGCACCATCGAGGGTGTAATCGCAAAGACACCGGCAGGCTGCGGTGGCTTTGGCTATGATCCGATTGTGTATGTGCCAGAGCTTGGCAAGACAACGGCAGAGATTTCAGCAGAAGAGAAAAACAAGATCAGCCATAGAGGAAAAGCACTTCGTGCCATGAAGGCAATTTTGCAAAAAGAGGAAAGCAATAATGAGTGAGCGCATTCTGATTGTCAGTGACACACATGGAAGACTTAATTATTTTAAGGAGATGTTAGCCAGAACAGGAAAGCCAGACAGATTGATTCATCTTGGTGACTCAGAGGGACAGCAGGATGAGATAGCACGCTTAGCAGGCTGCCCTGTTGATATTGTGCGCGGAAACTGTGATTATTCATCTGATCTTGCGCAGGATAAGCTAATAGAAATCGGAAAGTACCGCGTCTTTTTGACACATGGACATCGTTATCAGGTAAATTTCGGAATCCAGACACTAAAAGAGGCAGCACTTCTTCGTGGAGCAGACATCGCAATGTATGGTCACACTCACGTGCCGATTATCAATCAGGGAAGGGATGTCACTATCTTAAATCCAGGAAGTTTAACTCTGCCGCGTCAGGATGGTTTTGCCCACACATATATATTGATGGAAATCGACCGTGAAGGCGAGGCACACTTTACACTGTGCAAGTTATAAGAGTTTTGTGACTGCATACCACAGAAAGGAATACAGCCATTTATGAATAAAGTTTTAAGAGCCGCAATTCGAACAATGTCACGTCATCAGGGTGATATGACAAAAGACTACGAGAAGAGCCGTAAAAAAGAAAAAATGTATCCGTATTACAAGGGAAGAAGCTGCAATACGATGGATCGCATTCTCCATCTTGAGGGGCGTGATATCTTGCTTCGTACCTACAGCTATGACGGAAAAGTGGCACCGCTTATTTTATTTTTTCATGGCGGCGGCTTTGTGACAGGTGATTTTGAAAGCTACGGAAATGTCTGCGCAAATCTGTCTGAGCGCACTGGCTATAAGGTTGTTTCTGTTAATTATCGTTTGGCGCCAGAGCACCGTTTTCCGCAGGGATTAGAGGATTGCTATGAGGCGATGCAGGCAGTTTTTGCGCATTGCGAAGATTGGTATCAGACAAAGCAGGAAGATATTGTTATTATGGGCGACAGCGCCGGCGGTGAGATCTGCGCGGAGCTTGGTATGATGGCAAGAGACCGTGGAGGGCTGATGCCAAAAAGACAGGTACTGATTTATCCTGTAGCTTATGGTTCATATGGTGACGATAATCCATATCCATCAGTTGAAGAAAATGGATATGACTATTTACTTACACGTGCATTGATGTGCGAGTACATGGAGCTTTATCGAAGCAGCAAGGAAGATGAGAAAAATCCATACTTTGCACCGCTTCAGCATCATGACTTTTCAAATCTGCCTGATACGCTTTTGGTTACGATGGAGTATGATCCGCTTCGTGACGAAGGTGAAGCATTAGGTGAAAAAATGCGCGAGGCCGGCTGCAGCGTAAAGAGTGTTCGTGTGCTAGACGGCATTCATGGAATGATGCTTCTTCCGCCGATTTTTGCAGGTGCAAAGGAAATTTATGAGGCAATTGAAGGCTTCATTGGAAAACGAGGACAATCGGAAGACGAAGCAGTCAAAATAGATGCTTTGACAGAAAACGAAGTGCCTTCTGACAAAAATAAGTAAAGAGAAAAGTGAGGCGAGGGATAAGTGAAGAATACAAAACGGCCGGGATGGAGCCGGTTGGACAATGCGGCAAAGGTATTTCCGGCATTGGCGAATAAAAAAGACAGCCGTGTATTTCGCTTTGCCTGTCAGCTGACAGAGCCTGTTCAAAAGAAAGCGCTGCAGCAGGCAGCAGAGCAGGCGTTGGAGGAGTTTCCTATTTTTACAAACATCATCCGTCATGGCATGTTTTGGTATTATCTTGAGGAATCAGGAGAGATGCCGATTGTGCATGAGGAAGATCAAAATGTATGCAGCCGTCTTTATGATAAGAACGAGCATCATTTGCTGATCGATATTTCTTATTATAAGTGCAGGATCAATTTTGAGGTATTCCATGCTATGGCAGATGCGACAGGCGCGCTTATGTTTTTGAAAACGCTGGTAGTCAATTATTTGAAGATTGTTCATCCAGTGCTTGCGCATGAAGATTTGTCACTTGGTATAGACAGTACATTTCGAGAAAAGGATTCAGACAGCTTCAGTCAGTATTATAACAAGGAAGAGAAAAATTCAAGTATGTCCTTCTTAGGTGAAAAGACAGTGCCGATTTTTCATTTCCATGAGCCGTCGACACCTGATTTTTTCCAACAGGTAACAGAGGCAGAGGTTTCAACAAGACAGATCATTGCGGCAGCAAAACAGTATCATACGACAGTGACAGTTTTTTTGGTGTCTCTTTTGATTTTGTCCATCTATGATGCAATGGAACCAAGAGACAGAAAGAAGGCAGTGCGAATTATGGTTCCTGTTAATCTTAGAAGTTATTTTCCATCAGCGACGGTGCGAAATTTCTTTGGATTGATTGCAGTTACTTATGATCGAAAAAAGCAGGGAGAAACATTAGAAGACGTTATAGCTGCAGTTGCAGAAAATTTCAGAAGAGAACTGACAAAGGAAAAGCTTGAAAAAATGATTGCCGGTCAGGTTAGTCTGGAAAAGCATATGGCAGCAAGAGCAATCCCACTCATTTTTAAGGATATTGGAATGGAATTGTCAGGTCTGATTGCAGGAGCGCGTCAGACAATGTATTTTTCAAATATCGGGCGAATTACAATGCCAAAGGCATTGGCACCATATGTCTGTCAGTTTGATTTTTTTATTGGATGTGCCGGAAGACAAATTTGCATGTGTTCATATGAAGATCATATGATGGTAACATGCGCAGGAAGTTCAAGTCCAAAGGACACGGAGCGTGCATTCTTTCGCAGATTGGCCGAGTTTGATTCAGATATGATTATCAACACGAATTATTCGGGAAAGGAAGACTGATGATGGATACTGATAAAAAGCGAAAAACGATTCGATGTCAGAAATGCGGTCTTACATTTTCTGGAGAGCGTGTATATTGTCCGCTGTGTAAAAAGCGAATTATAGATGAAGGTACGGAAGATTCCTCTATAAAGGAAGACTTTGATGTATTTCCTGTGACACAAAAAAAACAGGCAGATTTCATTTTTATGAAAATCGTAACGTTTGCGGCACTCGCAGCAGTTATTGTGGCAGGTATGGTCGACAGAATGATGGTATTATCAGACCGCACATGGCAGCCGATATTTTTTCTCGTCGTAATAGGTGTGGCAGGAGGCTATGCACTTTTGATTGTCGGACAGCGAAAGTGGAAAAATATTCGCAAAATGGTCATGTATGAAGTGATCATAGGCATGATTTTATGTATAGCGTATGACTGGTATACTGGCTGGAAGGGCTGGAGCGTACAGATTGTTCTTCCGCTTACAGTAGTTGGCATGAATTTATTATATTTTATTCTTGGATTTGTGGACAGAAAGCACCAGACAGATTATGGAATTTATTTTTTGCTGACTATTATAGCAACAGTTCTTGTTGTAATACTTGTCTGTGTTGGAGTTATGCATAACACAATGCTTGTGACAGTGACAACAGGCATTGGTGTGCTGCTTCTTATTGCAAAAATCATTTTTCAGGGAAAGACGTTTTTGTCAGAGTTATCAAGACGACTGCATGTCTGACTATGTTAGAAGAAAACAAAGAATAAAAATAAAAAAGAAAAAGATACTGATACAGTGAGGCGTATTGCTTTTTTTGTATCAGTATTTTTTTGAGCATTTTAAAACAAAAGTTACGAAGGAAAATGAAGAGAAAATGACTAAAATCAGCCAAAAACAACCAAATAATCACAAATCAATCAAACTTGTGCAGGATACACCAAAATAATCAATCATATTCGTGCACTATATTGATTGAATTTGAGCGATAATGATTGTATAATCACACTATAAGAAGTGTAAAGCAATCGTTTGGAATAGGAGGAAACGTCATGATTTATACAGTAACATTCAATCCGTCATTGGACTATATCGTTTCTGTACCGGGATTTGAGCTTGGTAAAACAAATCGTA
>OHCA01001131.1_pt1 | contig 10126 bp, 5 predicted proteins | sample 1577541 | NCBI WGS metagenome assembly OHCA01 (sample SAMEA3879598, study PRJEB24766) | human gut metagenome | biome: human-associated habitat; feature: feces | place: USA | collected 1985/1987 | reverse complement strand
TTGTTTCATCTTGGGGATTGTGTGCAATGCACAAATCCGAGCCATCACATGCAATCAGTCTAAGACCATTATATGTAACATTATCCGTAAAAGACTTTGTAAATTCTTGGAATAAAAATTCAAATGCTTCAGGCAATATCTGTGCTCTACGCTGATTGAATGAAGAATTTGATGGTGTAGTATTATCAAATTCAAAATATTCCAACAGTTCATCTCTTAATGCTTTGCCTTCCATTGTAAGCATGAACTTCATAACCTCTTCAAATGACCATTTCTTTTTACGGGAAAAGTCCGTTTTTGGATGCTTTGTAAATAGCCAATAGTAAGAATCCATTTTTGTAATAATTGATAGTAATTTTTGTTTTACCTCTGTAGAATAATTCATCGTGTAATTCTCCTTGCAATCAAGATATTTTCTTAATTACAAGGGTCGCTCTAACTATCTTAAAAAAGATAGTTAGAGCGACCGCACATTTTGATTATCATGTCAAGTGCTTAACATAATTTTACAAAAAAAGAACAGGGTACATATTTCTATATACACTGTTCTTTGTATAATCCTTATCTAAATGACATTGGGATTTCTCCAGTCTACTTTTTTGCTTATCTATTATCATTATTTGATGGGTGGTTGATGTATCAAATGTTCATAATGAATCGCCACCAATTCCGCATAAGTATCAGAATAATCCGCAGCCCAATACAGATGCAGTATTTGGTCATATATGGTATTCTCTTCACCCTTAGCTCCCGGAAGTGTCAAGTCCAATGGTTTCTCCGCTAACTGCAACAATCTATTGCTTAACCTGAACGGAATATGAATTCCCAAGCAACAGGAAACGACATTCTCTTTTGTGAGATTCTTTCCTTTCTTCATATTGCTGACAGTCGTATTATCAAGTCCGGTTACCGACTTAAGCGTTCGAAACGATACATTACAAATCTTCTTATCCATCAACGCCGCAAGTGCTTCTCCGAATTCCATGCCATTAATCGCAGCAAGCATCTCTCGCGCAATCTCGTTCACAAGACCAAGGCTCAATTTCTCATCATCCGACAATGCCGAAAGCTCATCATAATAATTGAAGGTCTTGCTTGCCATAGAGCTCGGAAGGGTAATGTAGTGGAGCTCACCCGTCTCTTTATCCATTACAAACTGCAGGAAGCATTCTTCCTCATGTGCTTTGGCATATTCCGTAAAAAACAGTTTTCCCTTATCATCTCGTTCCAGATATTTCTTATTATAAACACAGAGCTTATTATCCACATATGCGAAACAATCGGTATCTACCATGCAGGCAAGAGCCTTACTCTCTGAATACCATTCTTTGAGCTTTGCTTTTTTGACGGATGTTGTGATAGTTTTCCCTTCCATCACTTCATCTGTCAGCACAACTCCCACCGGTTTCGAATTACTGTCGGTGTCCATAGATACCGTTTCGACTTTCGTCTTATGCTTCCTGTCAAATTCATTCTCAGGATATGGATCCTGCCCGCCCGAAAGAAGAAAAAACCGCAAATAAGCATCCACTAACATTGCAAGCCTTGACTGGCGGAAATTCTGATGCTCCACAACAGTAAAAAATTCTGTTGCCTTACTATTATCCACGCTCTCCTTCAGTTCATCAAATTTACCATGTGCCTCTATGGTTTCCTTCGTGACTTTCTTTGCCAGCATTTCGCGCAAGAGCCTCTCATAGCATCCCAGTCTGCGAACCACCCGCTTGATCCTTGCGTTTTCAGCCCCCTTCATCAGGTCAGATATATACTCGCGGAAAGACTTACCCGGAATGATTCTTGCATTACCGGCTTGCACATCATGAAGGAAAACCTTTGCATACTTTTGTTCCTCTACTGACAACATGGAAAACGACTTATGCAAATCAGTCAACGTCTTGTCCAGCGTTTCTTGATCATACTCGCCCTGAATCAGGTTGAGGAACTTTTCAAAACGAGTATTCATATACTCGGCATCAATCTTTGTCGTGTCATACTCCGTGATATGAATTTTTACATCGTACGGAACATCCCCGCCGTGACCGCCTCCACCACCTCCTGCCATCTCCTTATATCTTGCTATCAAGATCAGATACGTCATTTCATCGAATAGCATCTCGATATCCGTTCCATCTTCAGCAGAATACACTCGCTGTTTCCAGTTGAAGCCCTGTATCTTAGCTGCCTGAAGATAGGTATCGAATTGATTAAATGCCTTGGCAAACTTCCGTTTCTCAGACGGTTCCTCTGGTAGCTTCTCAAAGTTGTTAATGGCACTAGCATCAAATATTTCCTTAATCTCTTCAAATGTCCTATTAAGATTACGCAGATTCCTTGGCAACTTGTCCACGAATAACCCCATAGGGATATTGCCGGAATAGGCCTCTACTGCCGCTTCGATGTTTTTCTCCATCGTATTCGGCCTTCGATAGTATTTTATGATACCAAAAGGCTTCTCTGATTCGTTGAACAGTCGATTGGTTCTCGAAAATGCCTGGATTAAGTTTTCATACTCCATCACCTTATCCAGATAAATAGTATTTATCCACTTTGAGTCAAAACCGGTCAACATCTGATTTACAACGATTAAAATATCTATTTGCTGATTCGGCTCCAATCTTTCATACGGTTTCTTATGTGCAAGTCTCAGGCTCACATCCTTCCTGAACTTGTCATACGTCGGTATTGTAAATGTCTGGCCCAATCGATCCCGATAATCTTCAAACATATCCACGATACCGTCTTCCTTATCCAAAGATCCGGTACCGCTTTCGTTATCGATAGTAGGATCAAACATTGCCGTTATCATAAGCTCAGGCATTTCTTTTTTCATAAGCCGCCAATATCGTACCGCTTCTGGAATACTGGATGTCGCAAATATCGCATGGAACTTTCCACCACGACTGTATATAAGCCATTTCTTCTTAATATCCGAAATAACCCCCATGACGTACTCATCCGTCTGATACTGCTCATTCGGGATGAAATCCTCTATGCCTTTTACCCACTTATCACCAACCTTCTTCCCATACATTTTCACCTGGGAGGAGTCCATCCATTTGTAGAAGATCTTCTTTTTCTTTTTATCCTTCATAACGTCTTCTACTGTATCGGCCTTAGCTTTTTCCAAGGCCACCTTCTGGCGGAGCTCATCATCGTCATATATCTTGACCATATAAGGATCAAAGCCAAGGACATTGTTATCTCGGATGCCATCCGCAAGTGTATATCTATGGATTTCGCTGCCGAATATGGTTGTGGTCGTGCTGTCTTTTTTGATATTGACGTCCTGAATCGGCGTACCAGTGAATCCAAAAATAATAGAATGTTTGAAGGTATCCTTTATCGTCGTTAACATGTCACCGAAAGTAGATCGGTGGCATTCGTCAATGATTATGACCAGCCTCTTAGATCTGATCTTTTTAAGATCTGCATCCTTCAATCCCTCCATATCCTCTGAAATATTACTGAGTTTTTGGATGGATGTAACAATAAGCGTATTATCATGATCATCGCTTTTTAACTTTGATATCAGAATATCTGTATTCTCCGTAGCTTGTACGCTCTCGGTTTCTGTTGCAAATGACCGGTACTCTTTGAGAGACTGGATACCCAGTTCTTTCCTGTCCACAAGGAATATAACTTTATCCGCATCATGGGAACTAGCAATCAACTGAGCAGATTTGAAACTTGTCATCGTCTTTCCGCTACCTGTTGTATGCCATACATGACCGCCCCGCTGTGTCTCCGGCGTGTCCTCTTTCCAGTTTCTCTTCGTCACCCGATCAGCGATACCGATTGCAGCATAATACTGATAACTTCTCATAACCTTAAGCAGATTATCATCTGTATCAGCAATCGTATAAAATCCGATCAGCATATGTGCCATAGGAATATTCAGAAGCCCTGCCGTAACCTTATCCCATTCATTGATTGGCACGTTGTCAAAGTCTGCCCAATGAAAAAAGAACGCCGGATTAAAAACACCATCCTCTCCAGGATTTGCGAAATATACAGCCTCTTCCGGCTCCATCGCAACAAATACCTGAATCAGAGAAAAAATACCCCGGAACACACCTTCATGCGAATACTTTATGATCTGGTTATACGCATCACTCACAGGAATATTGCTTCTCTTTAGTTCGATATGAATGACTGGCATACCGTTGATCAAGAGCATTAGATCCCCTCGTCTATCATTCAATATCGGAGACTTTGTGTTGAAATGTGGCTGCTGTACAATCTGGTATCTACTTTCGCCGTAGGCAATTTCCTGACGGTCATATATCTTCAGGCTGACTTCCTTTCCAAAGTGCAACTCATCATCCGGATTGTCTCTAATAATAGACACGCTCCGACCATTGATAAAGCTGTTCAGCTTCAATGGAGTACGCAAATTGATGATCTGCTCCATGATCTGCTGCATCTCGCCATCCGTCAACGGACATTCATTCAAGCAGTTTCTCTGCCTATTATTGTTGAACAGAATATCCGCCCAGTTTTTAAGCAGATCCGCCTCCGATGGATGACGGATTACTTCTGGTTCCCAGCCACGCTCTATCAAGACGCCTATGACGGCTTCTTCAAAATCTCTCTCTTTATCAAAAATCACGTCCGGCACCTCCTTCTACACAAACATTTTCTCCATGCACGCACTCTTTATATGCTTTATCTTCTCCAGCTCTTCCTTCTCAATCTCGATAAGCCGATCCATCTGACGGAAATATTCACCGATTTGCTGCTGTTCCTCTATTGTCGGTGCAATATAAGCACTCATTTCCAGGAATGCCTTCGGCTTCAATGTCCTGAGCTTCTTGACTGTGCCCTCCATACTCCGTGATATTTCCTTGATGAAGCGCGGATGTCTTACGATACACTCCATAAAGCTCGAATCCTGCTCTGTGTAAAAGATCTTGTATATCGGAGATACACATCCCTTGCCCAAAGCATTTCTATGGATTGCTCCATAAATTACATTCGCTGGATTATAGATGATGTCATCATATTCCGTCTGCAGATACTTCTTGTTCGCCTTGTCGATGATCAGGAAATCACGCTTATTTGTCTTCTTATCTTCCGGCCGGATTACGCCTTCTTCAATCGTAAATGCCAGCTGCGGGTACTCATCGGATATCGTATCAATGATATGTCGCTCCGTGAATATCTCAGAAAACTGGCAGAGTTTCCATGGCTTCTTATACTGTCTGAATCTGACAGCCGGAGTATCCGCTCCATCCTGTGGAAACATTCTCTCAACCATTGCTTTGCGCATACAGATAAGCCTATCAACCTCATTTTGTTGAAGGTCAATCAACAAATCAAGCTGAGAAAAATAATCTCCAATTTTTCCCTGCTCCACCCCAGACATTGGAATATACATATCTGAATCTTGGAGAGCATGCTTAGAAATAGATTTAACTTTTGTTCCTTGTATCAACGGGAGCAATGGCCTATGATATGCCTCTGAGTTCATATAATACCCAAGAAATTTTGAGGCATATTTATCCTTCGGTCTGCACGGAATTGTATGCAATCCGGCTAATACCCTCTCAGTTCCACAAGAAATGACTTCAACACATTTCCCAACCATATAATCTTCGGCTGTATCAGCAATAACAACATCACCGTCTATTAGGAATGAATTTCCATATTTCGCAACAGAATCTTCGTCAATTATATAAGGCAATGTCTCCTTAGATACATCGATATATTCTCCAAATTTGATGAGGACATCTCCATAATGGATATTTTTTATTTCACCACTCTCATAGTTCAAAGCCGACCTCGGCAGCGCATTATTCTGTAGATAGTCAAATACGGCATGGAACTTTTTGTGTTTCCACTCTTCCTTAAAACCCGGCATTCTGATTTCTGGGATATTATCCTTCTTCATCCTTCTCTTCCTCCCAAAATCAATTTAAATTCTTTCAGCCCTTCCATATCAGAACTGTCTGCAGTCAATTCACCCACCATACCACCAAGGGTCCTTCTGACAGAAACTTTTTCCTCTTGAATATCATGCATTGTCGTTGCATATTTTTGTGCAAGATATGAAATCTTTGATGTGACATCATAAATAACCGATGATGAAATATCGTCCAAATCTCTTACCAAAGATGCAATCCACTTCTGCTCTACAATTTGCAGAGCCTCATCTTCGGAGAGACCTTCGATAACCTTTTTTGTCTTGATATGAAGCGCTTCCTTCTTCTGCTTCACACTCCTCCTGGCCGCACTTTCTTCATCTGATAATCGCAAGGCAGATAACAGCTTCCTTTCATATGAATCCTCTAGAAACTCGTACTCCATCTTCAGTTGCTGTATTCGGTTTGTTAACGACGGCTTCTTGCAAGATCCATCCTTGTTCTTTTCGATCACATCCCAGTCCACATCTGTGCAGGTCTTGATAAATGCCAATTGCTCTTTTTTCGGCATGGTCATATACTTGTTTAGAGCATTAATCTCCTCACTCTCCACATCCTGCAATATTTCATCACAGGCTGCTTTCAGTTCCTTGGAAACAAACGCATCATTACTGTCATTTAAGAAACTGCCCTGTTTTTCATCCTCATCGAGAGAATCAATAATCTCCGTATACTCCCCGGCAATCTCTAACAAGCGTTCTTCCAGAACCCGTATTGCTTCAACCTCATTTGGCATGAGCATTTCTTGTACAAGTTCAAATGGTAAGATATGCCCCTTCCATCCATCCTGTACTTCCGTCACTTCATCATCGTCATCATTTTTGTTGTTTTTCTTGATGACCATATTCGGGTCTACCTGAGTAATTACAGGGAAGCCTTCTGTCTGAATCATCTCTATATCCGCAGAGATAATATCCCAATATTTCGCAAACACCTGATAGGCAACATATCGATCCGCCAACTTAACCCGATCAATCCTGCCAAAAATATCCTCAGTAATCTTTTCTTTCTCCTGTTCAGCTGAAACATCCAGTATGCCGTCGATTAAGTCTTCCTTAAGCGTCTCATAAAAGCCGTCGAATGCTTTTGTAAATCTGTATGCTTCAACTGTCTCAAAAGAATCTATTGTACCCTTGATATCCTTTATCCTCGGCTGAAGATATCCCGTTGACACCTCTTTAAACAATGCATCTCTAAGTCCTAGAAACGCCTCCCAGTATTTCTCAAATGCATCGACCTCACTTACCGGAATGCCGCCAAGCATCGTTGCGCGGATATCCCATTTCTCCGGATCATCCGTAGAATCAACATACCTGGTGATATTTAGGTTATACTCATTTTCCTGTACAGTTTCTTTTGAAACCAATACGGAATATTTATCAATCTCCGTTCTGTATTTTACGGTATCTACTATCTTCTTAATATCAGAAGCCCTAAGCTTGTTATTCTTCCCAGATTTTTCAAAACCCTTGGACGCATCAATGATAAGAATGTCCGAACTCGGTCTATTTTTCTTCAAGACCATAATGATTGTCGCAATATTGGTTCCAAAAAATATGTTCTCCGGTAATCCGATAATTGCATCAATACGGTTTTTCTCGATCAGGTTCTCGCGGATTTTTGCCTCTTCACCGCCACGAAAAAGCACGCCATGAGGAAGGACGATGGTCATGATACCGTCATCTTCAAGATGATAGAGATCATGGAGCAAGAATGCAAAATCAGCCTTGGCCTTTGGCGCAACGCCGAAATCCTTATACCTTGGATCGAACTCTTTGTCCTTCGGATCCCACTTCTGGGAATAAGGCGGATTGCTGACCACGGCATCCACCCTCACAAGCTTATAAGTAGTCTCTTTCTTGTTCTCTTCAAAGAAAGGCCAGTCGTCCTCCAGTGTATCTCCGTTTCTCACATTGATATTGGCAGGCTTGATTCCTCTCATGACCAAATTCATCCTGGTCAGATTAAATGTATTCTCTTTCAGTTCCTGCGCGTAATAATCAATCTTTCCATCACCGCTTATATATTTTGCAGCCGATCTGCCGATGTTTATTAATAGCGACCCAGAACCAGATGTAGGATCATATATTTTGATCTGCTTTCTATCTTTAAGGTGCTCTGCCACGATCTCAGACATCAGCACAGATACCTCATGCGGTGTATAGAACTCTCCCGCTTTCTTTCCAGCATTTGCGGCAAAATTGCTAATCAGATACTCATAGATAAAGCCAAGAACATCGTAATCCTGCTTGCCGTCCATCGGAATCTTCTTGATCAGCTTCAGGAGCTTCTTCACCGCCTTTGTCTGCGAGCCGGAGGTCTCTCCCAACTTCGACAAACCAGTCTGAAGAGTATTGAAGATTTTCTCAAATACCTTCTTGTAAACCTCATCGATATTTTGATCGAAGTCGGACAGTGCATCCCTGACATCCTTCACATCAAAATCATTTCCCTTTGCCAACCATGTTGAGAACAGATTGTTATAGGCAATAAAATACCCAAGTGTCTCCCGCACGTGTTTCGCATACTTGACGTCCTTTTCGTCAACCTTCTTGATTTCATCTTCACTGAGCTTTTCCTTTTGAAATAGATCCAGCTCACGCTCCGACAAATATTTGTAGAAGATGAAGCCAAGGATGAAATCCTTATACTCATTAGCCTCTATCTTTGACCGCATCTGATTAGCCGATTCCCAAATCGTTGATGCAAGTTGATGTTTATTCATTATGTTTTCCTCCTGCAGTGCCTATATTTTATAAGCATTATTTATCGGCAGCTCTCCCACTACGTGCCCATTCCTCAAGTTCTGAATACTTAAATTTCCACGCTTTGCCAATCTTCATTCTTGGAATATCTTTGCCCTTACGAATCCAGTCGCGAATTGTGGCGGGCTTAACCCCCAGGAATTCTGCTGCTTCTTTTGTACCTACCCAGTTTTCTTCTTTTACATTCACAGTCATAGTCTCCTCGCTCCTATAAGGCACAATTGTCCATATTCAATTGTACCTTAGCTGTTGTCATTTTTCAATGGTTTATAATATTTTATATCTGTTTGCGTGGTTAAATTTCAAAGCACAGTTTTCTTGTTTCATACCTTGATTTCCCAGTAGTCAGAGTCACTTTCACAGACTTCAAAAATGAATTCCAGCAGATGCTCCTCAAAGACCAGATCGAACTTTTTCTGCTCGGTAAGCTTCCCACCTCCATCGTAATTCGCTGTCTAACCGTCTCATCATCAATTTATTTTATTAAATCTTGTAGTAATGCCACAGTTATTTACCTCGTTCTTTCGTTTATGTTTATGTTTTTGCTTTTATATTGTAGCTTATACCGCATTTTTCATAAAAGGAGATAATTTCCTCTGCCCATTATAAAAATGCTTATTCTCCTTGTGAAGACTGTTGCAGAGAAGCCACCAGTCACTCTCCCATTGCAATTGCGTATTTATCAATCTTTTCTATCAGTAAATTGAATAATTTACCGCTATCTGTTACGAAAAGTATATCTTGAAAAAACAAATTCTTCAATCTTAGTAATTATCCCATCCATCCTTATCTTTAGATTAGATAAGATAGGTATACTTTTAATAAGTCTTAATACCCTCAGTATCATTACATTGTCCTTTAGACACTCCAAGGCAGCCAAAAAAGGACATCCCCTGACCTGTAAAATCTACAGTTCTGGAATGTCCTTTTTCCCGTACTTTACTATATTTTTAACACACGATGCTACTTATCCACAATCTATATGATTCCAAAATGACTAAATGCCTGCATAATTGCATCTTCCTTCTCCGGTGTACACTGTGGCTGTCTCGCATTCTCTGATTTAGCCGGATTGAAGTTCTCACCGACATCCAGTCCACACTTCTTCTTAATCTGTGCGATATACAGTGATGAAACCTTAAGTCCTGTCTCCTCCAGTACATATTCCTTTATCTGCTCATAAGTTGCTTTTCCCTTGAATTCAGATAAATCCATATCCTCCAGGGAGAAGTCCACCTTCACTTTTCTGCTGTCGACCATTCCCTTGGAAAGTAAGACAACTGTCTCCACATGTGTTGTATTCCCAAACTGATCCACCGCCCTTACCTTGCAAAGCTCATATCTGCCCTCACAAAGCACCTTAAGATCCCTCGCTAACGTCGCCGAATCACAGCTTACATACACGATCCGCTCCGGCTGCATCTTAAGCATCGTCTCAAG
>OHCA01001120.1_pt1 | contig 10219 bp, 7 predicted proteins | sample 1577541 | NCBI WGS metagenome assembly OHCA01 (sample SAMEA3879598, study PRJEB24766) | human gut metagenome | biome: human-associated habitat; feature: feces | place: USA | collected 1985/1987 | reverse complement strand
TTCCTCGATCTTACTCTGGATCTTCTGATTCAGTGCATCGATTTTATCCTGATCTAATGTGACATGAATGTTCTCTTCCACAGTTCCGGTTGTAGAAACAGATGCCACACCGTCGATACTCTCAAGCACCGGCGAAAGTTCATTTTCCACATAATCCGAAATCTCTGACTGCGTCATGCCTTCCACATCGGCAGATGCCACCATTACAGGCATCATATCCGGGTCGATCTGCATGATCATCGGCTTCCCGGCACCATCCGGAAAACTGCCCTCTAACTGGTCTAATTTCTGCTGGATCTCGATAATGACCGAATCCATATTGGCATTCTGCTCATACTCTAAGATCACCATCGAATAATTATCGTAGGAGGCAGAACTCACATTTTTGATGCTCGAAGTCGTCGCCATGGATGCCTCGACAGGTGCTGTCACATCGGATTCCACTTTCTCCGGGCTTGCCCCCATATCCGTCGTAATGACTAAGGCATATGGCAGACTCATATCCGGCAGTAGATCTGTGGTCATTTTGGTTAGGGATACGGCTCCTAACACAATGACTAAGATCACGCCTACGATCACAGTATACGGTTTCTTCACACTTAATTTTGACAACACTCTCTTTTGTCCCTCCACCTGAATACGCAAGACATTTGTAATAAACACCTGGCAGCAAATATTTTGCCACAATATATTTAGTTTACCTGTTTCAAAATGGATTGCAAGACTTTCGTACCAGTTTATATTTTTTTAGATTGCTGATTAAGGCAGAATCCTGTGCACAAAAAAGCCCCTGTCAGCTATACACCTATACAAAACTGACAAGAGGCTTTTCTCTTATACCTGCTGTATTCCTACTCTTCCTCTGATTCCTCATCATCCACGATCGCTGCCGTAGCACCTGATACTGCTGACACTACTGCAACCACAGTCGCTATGATGACTACTACAAGTAAACAAATCAGAAAAATCCATAATCCTGTCTCTGTCATATTCCTCTCCATTTCTATGTGTATTTTACAAAGATCCAGCCTGTCCGTTCTTGTCTGCACCCATGTACCCCAACACATCCGATCCTTTATTTCTACTAATCATAGATAATAGTATAGCACACAACCGGCTTATTTACCAGTGACATTGTCAAAGATTTTCATCAAAAATAAGAGTTAAAAAATGAGACCACCCATATGGCAGTCTCATTTTTATGTAGTACAGCAATCCGTTTATTAACCCTTTACGCTTCCAAGTGCAACACCCTGTACGATGTGTTTGGATAAGATCAGATATACAATGATAACCGGGAAGATGGAAAATGCGATCATCACATATACCTGCCCCATATCAAACTTGAGCCAGTCAGCCGCACGCAGCTGTGCGATTAAGATAGGCAGTGTTTTTTTCTTGTCATCATGTAAGATCAATGCCGGTGTGAAGTAGTTGTTCCAGCTGCTTACGAATGTGAAGATCATCTGCACGGCAATTGCCGGTTTCATCAGCGGCATTACGATGGAGTTGAAGGTACGGAATTCACCGGAACCATCAATACGTGCTGCCTCAATCAGTGATAACGGCAGTGTGCTCTCCATATACTGTTTCATATAGAAAAATGTAACCGGAGCCGCAATCGTCGGCACGATCAGAGGAATGAAAGAATCCTCTAATTTCATGTTGGAAACAAGTTTGATAAATCCAAGTGCAGTTACCTGTGTCGGAATCATCATGATCATCAAAATAAACGGATAAATGTATTTTTTCAGTTTGAAATCATATGCATGGATCGCATAAGCTGTCATCGTTGAAAAATATACGCTGAGTACTGCACTGAGCGAAGAAACGATCAGACTGTTGAACATACCGTTCCATACCGGAAGCGTTCCATTTCTCAAATTCTTCCAGTTTTCCCACAGATGGCTGCTCGGAACCAGCGTAAAACCTGACTGTAACTCACCGTTTGATCTGGTTGCATTGATAAACAGTACATAAAACCAGAACAGACACAATATGGAAACAATGATCAGTACGATATATGCGATCAGTCTTCTTGCATGAATTCCTACACCTTTTTTCAGATTACGATTTTCATTCATGATCTTCACCCCTTCCTCTTATCATTGCCGGTTATCTTAAATACTACCAGGCTTAAGATACCTGTAATGATAAACAGAACAACTGACAATGCACCAGCCATACCATAGTTCTTGCTGTAGAGATGTTTATTTAAGAACATGATCAGCGTCATGGTAGAACGCATCGGGTCACCGGTTCCATTGGTTAAGATCTGCGGTACATCGAATAACTGTAAACCACCGATCAGAGATGTAATAACCACATATACAAGAATCGGACGTAACAATGGCAATGTGATCTGCCAGAATACCTGAGAAGAAGTTGCACCATCAACTTCCGCTGCCTCAAACAAAGAGGTATCAATACCCATCATTCCTGCCATCAGAAGGATCGTCGTATTACCAAACCACATCAGACAGTTCATTAACGCGATCAGCCCTCTTGCACTGCCCGCATTGGATAAAAATTTGTACGGTGTATCAATAAATCCGATCTGCATCAGCATCGAGTTGATCGGTCCTCCATCGGAGAACAATGTAAAGAATAACATGGAAAATGCAGATGCCATGATCAGGTTTGGCAGATATACGACTGTTTTAAAGAAACGGGTTCCTTTTAATCTGAGACGTACATCAGAGAACCATGCTCCAAGTACCAGTGACAAAATGATCTGTGGTATGAAACACATGATCCATAATAACATGGTGTTTTTGGTATAAATCCAGATATCTCCATCGGAGAAAAGCTTTTTATAGTTTGCAAGTCCGACGAAATTCGGTCCGACCTGCGTCAGTCCTGACATATAGTTTTCAAAGAAACTGTTGTAAATAGTGCTGATCAACGGAATCAGCTGAAAAATAACATATACTACAATAAAAGGAATCAAAAAGATATATCCCCATTTATTGTATCTTACTACCTTTCCACTGCTTTTTTTCATAACAACCTGACCTCCTTTTCCAGAGTGCATAATTTTCGCCCACAGAGCTCACAGCATCCCTCACCTTTACCCTGTGTAAGTCTGCTGTCAGCTCTGCGCTTACAGTTTTTACACAAATTTGGATATAAAATGAGCCGCGCCCGCCTCCCTTACGGTCCGGCAGGCGCGGCATCAAATCATTTTTTATACCATTCGTCTGCTTAGTATGTTAACTCCGGATATTTCTCTACAACTGCTTTGTAGAACAGATCTAATGCCTCTTCTTTTGTAGCAGTTCCCTCGAAGTAGTTCTTCATTGCGTTCTGGAACTCTTCGTTACATCCCTGATCGTATGCAGAAAGGTTGCTTAAATCAAGTTTGGAAACACCTGCGCTGTAAATACCAAGTGGATTCTGTCCGCCTAAGATCTTGCTTGAATAAGAGCTGTCAGCCATCTCAGCGATTACATCCTGGTTATTTACGAAATCGTCATCTTTCTCGATGATATCTTTCATAACATCATCATTGGTTGTCATCTGAAGCATGATATCTTTTACAAGGCTCTGGTTATCAGTTCCGTTTGCTGCACAGATCCATGTACCACCCCAGAAGAAGCCCTGCGGTCCTTCGGTTGCTCCCCAGCCACCGTTGTAACCGATACTGCCTTCGGTATCTGCTGCCATTGAGAAGTTTACTAACCATGCAGGTCCAAAGTAGCAGAATACATTTCCTTCCGGATAGAAACCTTTCTTCCAGTCATCACTCCACAGTTCGTATGTTCCTGTCTCGCCTGCATCTACAAGTTCTTTGGAATCATCAACCCATTTCATAATGTTATCATCAATATTGATTTTGCCATCAACAACCCATTTGGAAGAAACGTTGTTGGAATATACACGGTATGTATCATTTACGGAAGATGTGATGGTGTAGCCGGCATCTTTCATCTTCTTTGCTGTATCATTAAATGTATCCCAGTCTTTCACATAATTCTGAACCTCTGCCGGATCATCAGAACCTAATACTGCTTTTGCTGCATCTCTGTTATAGAATAATACGCCAGGACAGCCCTGCCATGAAAGACCTTTTAATACACCATCAGAATTGGTAACAACATCTTTGGTGTACTGATACTGTTTAGAAAGATCTTCATCGGTAATACCAAGGTCTGTCACTGCCATTGTGTAGTCGGTATCAACATATTTCAATGCATAATCAGCTTCTACCAGGAAGATATCAATTTTATCATCTGCTGCTGCATCAGACTGCTTTAATAAGGCTGCATCCAGGTTATTCTGATATGCCATATCATCACTCGGGGTAATGTTCCATTTTACTGTTACATCACCGATCGTACCTGTGGTTGCATCTACCTCTGTATATCCAGGATAATGATCTGTCAGACGACTCTTGAACTCCTCATTCCAGCAGTAGATATTCAATACTTTTCCCTCATCAGAAGTACCTGTCTCTGCGTCTGTACCTGCTGTCTCTGTTACCGGCGCAGTGTCTTCTTTTGCTGTGTCATTGGATGTCTCTGCTGTGCTGCTGTTTGCCGTATTTCCTCCACAGCCTGCCAGTAAAGCTGTCCCCATTGCTGCCACAAGCATCATACTTACGATTCTTCGTTTCATTTACTTTTCCTCCCTTTTTATAAGCACCTTTGGAACACTTTATCTTTTGTGTTCCTGTCTTGTTTACAAGTGATATATTACCGGATTTCAGCTCTGCATTATATTAAATCACTTGAAAAAATATCAGATTCATGACATAATAATGCGAAAATAAAAAACAGGAGTAATGCTATGGAACTTTCAAAAGAATGGTATCACACAGAATTAGCCAACAGTGAATACGATATGCTGCACCGTTCCCCGACTGTTGAATATTCTTTTTACAATGCTGTCAAAACCGGTGACATGGATTCTGTGATACGAAACTGTAAGGAAGATGCCTTCATCGACTTAAAGGGTACCGGTGTCCTTTCCCGTAATCCGCTTACAAATATTAAATATCATTTTGTTGTCACTACCGCTATGATCACGCGCTATTGTATTGATGGCGGATTAGAGCCGGAGCAGGCTTACCGCCTGAGTGATTTTTATATTTTAAGGATGGATTCGTGTACCACCGTCCGGCAGGTGGCAGATCTGCATCATGAAATGGTAAAAGATTTTACCGGAAAAATGATTTTACAGAAAAAAAGTTCTATACTCTCGAAACCGGTCATGCAATGTGTGGATTACATCTATACACACATCAAAGAACGCATTACCATAACCACTTTAGCTGAATATACCGATCTGTCTGAAAGTTATCTCTCGCGCGTTTTCAAACAGAACCTCGGCATATCCATCAGCGATTATATCCGTGAAAAAAAGATTGAAAAGGCAACTCATCTGCTGCGGTATTCTGACAAACCGATCGTCGACATCGCAAACTATCTTTCTTTCTCCTCACAGAGTCATTTCATTCAGATTTTTGAAAACTATACCGGACTGACGCCCAAAAAATACCGGGATAAATATTATAAATCCATGTGGTAATGCATGTTTTCTAAAAGAAGCAGCATACAAAATCTGTATGCTGCTTCTCTCACCCTATCAGTCATTTTTACATGTTACTCTTGAAAAAACACATCAATTCTGTGACATTTTTTTGGGTCAAGTGTTTCAATCACACTCTTCCTTAACCGTACACCATATTCCGGCTCCGGTTCCAATACGACTTTCTCATCGCACACTGCCCGTCTGATCTGCTCTATTCTTAAGTCCTTCTTTTCCGGATTATGCATTATGATCTCAAATTTCTTCCTGGCAAATTCCAGCTTCAATCCAGCACTGCCTTTTTCATCAAACTGTTCCGGCAGCAGAGATGGTGCGATCACAAGATCTCCAAGATCTCCTTTTACACCAAATACCTCTGTGATCATCGTCAGCATATACCAGCTCGCCGCACCTGTCAGATATGCATAAAGTCCTCTGCCTTCATTATCAAAATACTCCGGCAGTCCCGGGTACATTTTACTGTTTTCAAAATTCATTGCGGCTTCTAAAAGTGTCTGCAGAACTTTATGTCCCTCCCGGATAAATCCTCTCTGATACAGTGCATTCGCATACATGACTGTCATATGGGAAAACACTGCACCATTTTCTTTTTCCCCATAGGCAAATCCAAACATTCTTCCGAGATCAAATTTCTCCTCTTTAAAATCTGTATTCAGACGATATCCACCGGCTTTCTGATCAAACAGAAATTTGTCTGCACTCCTGCAGATTTCTTTTACCTGTTCCTCTCCCGCAGTTTTGCTCATGACTGCGAACACCTGTCCTGTCAGCATCATGCGGACTTCATCCTTTTTACTGTACTCAACCGCATTTCCATGATTGTCATAATATCCGTTAAACCAACCCATATCATCCCCGGCACTGATCCATTCTTTCTCTCTGATATGCTGCATCAGCCACTCTGCCTTCTCCACCAGATTCTTTCGTATCTGTTCTGTGGAAACCAGGATCATGCCTCCTTTTACATTATGTTCGCAGAGGCTGGTATATTCGTCCAGCAGTTTCTGCTTTCTGTCCGGACTTTCATATAATTCTGTTCCTTCCGCAAGCAGACATTTCATCTCTTCTGCCATTTCAATTTTACTGATCCCGGTTTTCTCTTCCATATGCTTCAGACAATCTGCAATGTCTTTTAAATTTCCAGCATATGCACACGTAAATGCCACACTCTCGCCTTTTTCCCATGCCATGTCAAGTGCATCATTCCAGTCCGCACCGTGCAGTCTCATCTCATTATGCTCTCCGACATCATAAAAAGCACATAGATTCTGCAGTAAAATATGTTCTAAAATTGTTCCAAAATAAACATTTCCACCTGCTGTGCGCTGTTTATTTCCATATGCATGATCCCAGTTATTATCATGTGCAGTACCTCTTTTTGTCTGCAGATCTTTGAAATAGGTTACCTTCTCCAGCAAAACATCAAGATCTCCTGTCTGATCCAGATATAATTTTGTCGTCACAAACGGCCAGAATGCATGATCCATCCATACGCGTGTAATGTTATTGCGGTCTGCAATAAATTCTCCCTGTCTGCTGCCAATGATCGTTGCGTTCGTTCCATCCATCCTTACACCGCCATAATTGTCAACAATCATCTGGCGTACTACTGACGGCTCCATGATCAGCAGAGCAAGACAGTCCTGCCAGAGATCTCTCCAGCCACGTCCTCCTTTGCCATAATCATGATATGGTAAAAATGAACAGCCATAAATGCGGCGCAGAACCGGCTGAAAACAGATCCATTTTAAATAATTATCAATGTTTGTATCACCCGTTGAAAAATCAACATTTACTTTGTCCGTCCAGTGTTTTTTTACGGCTTCAAATGCCTTCTCGATCTGTTTTTTCGTACGGTAAGCAGATGTCATTTTCTCAATGTTCTGTTTTTCCCCGGAAACCCCTGCAAGTACCAGATACGTGACTGTCTCCTGTGGTTTTAAGGTAACCGGTGCGAAACGCATTCCACCTGCTGCCTCTTTTCCCTGCAGTTTTGTTCCTGCCAGAACACCGTCCTTATCCATTCTTACCGCTTCGGGATTCAGGTAACTTCCCCCTTCCCCGATAAACATTTCCGTTGTCGGATAGAATTTTTCCGGCGCCTCTCCCTCTCCTGTGGATCCATATACAAAATAGACCGTCTGATTTTTCTGATGGCCCCTCTCATCAAAGGAAAGCACCGGGCACACCTCCACGCCATACGTTTTTGTTTCAATTCTGTGCAGCAGCGACGTCACATGACGATGATCCCTGATATTGTCTGCACTCCGTCCATAAAGCGGAATCACAGCAACCGGCGTAATCTTCTGTTCCTGATCCGCTGTATTGGTCAGTTCTGTCATCATTACTTCCATTGTCCCATCTATCGTAACAAAGGAAGTGGTTTCTGCTTTCATTTCATATTCTCTGGATATTCTCGTCAGTTTCTGCCACATAAAACCAGCTTCTAATATGCTTTCATCCTGATCCTTTGTAAATTTTGCCGCTTCCTGCTTTGCCGAAGAACCACAGACGGACCAGCTGCCCTTATTTTCAATACGACACCAAAAATTTCTCGTATTGCGGTTATTATGTAAATTTTCAATACTGACAGGTTCTAACAGAAAATGATTCTGATCTGTCTTGCTGTCTCCTCCGAGATTTGGCGTGATACTGGATTTTAACCCTGTTTCACCTGCCAGCGGAAGATACAGCCCGCTGTAATTTTCCGGATTATGGATACGGAAGGTTCCATTTTTATCTGTAAATTCTATCTTGTTCATAAGACTCTCCCTTCTTTACATGACATTTTTTTTACGACATAATCAGTTCTATGTCTGTCTCATCAGTAAGCACAGTCTGCGGAATATAATTATCTTTCATCTCCTGTCCATTCACGAAAAGTTTTTTGCAGCCGCTCTCGGCATGTCCCGGATTTTTTACGGTAATATGCAGATGACATCCCCTGAAATCTTTATCTATCTCAAACATCTCCCATTCTTTCGGAATCGACGGTGCAATGCGAAGTCCATAAAGGTCAGGACGCATGCCAAGGATTCCCTCCACACAGCCCACCATAACCGTTGATGCTGTCCCAGTCAGCCAGTGTACATGGGATCGTCCAAAATTCGGACTGTCTTTCCCTTCCGTAAACTGCCCATAACAGTATGGCTCTAATCTGCGGATCTCTGCCTTGTCATTCTGCGCTGCCGGAGCGTTCTCCATAAAATAAGTAAATGCCCTCTCCCCATGTCCTCTTAATGCTTCCGCTAAAATGATCCAGCCCTGCGACTGCGAAAAAATACCGGCATTTTCTTTTGTTCCGGCATTGTAAATAACTGCAAGAGCCCCGTCAAATGCATGTTCATGGTATGGAGGATCCATTAAGATTGCTCCATATTCCGTGTTTAACCTGTCATAAACCTGCTGTAATGCACAGTCTGCCTGTTTCTCATCTGCAAGTCCGCTGATCACCGCCCAGCTCTGAGGGTTTAACCACATATTTGCTTCCGGATCCGTACGTTTTCCAATCGTCTCTCCACTCTCCGTAAATCCACGGATAAATCTGTCTTCATCCCAGCAGAGTTCCTGGATCAGATTTCCTAACTTTTTCTGGTTTTCATCCAGAAATGCAATGTATTCCGTATCCTTTTTATGTTCTGCAAAAATGCGTAAAATTGTCATTGCATAATAAAACTGAAATGCAACAAACGTTGACTCTCCATCTTTTCCAAGTCTTAAACAGTCATTCCAGTCTGCATAGAGTCCGGCTGGCATGCTGTGCTTTCCTAGATGGTTCATGGAAAAATCAATCGCACGTTTCAAATGTTCATAAACCGTTCCTTCATCTTTATTTGCAAATGGAATTACCTCATCCATAAATGCAGTATCGCCCGTTTCTGATACATATTTGTATACTGTCGGGAACAGCCAGAGTGCATCATCTGCCCGGTAAGCCGGATGTCCTGTTTCCTGTACATAAGAAGCATCGTCCGGTGTATCTTCATGTCCTGGATTGTGTGTAAATTTAACCAGCGGAAGTCCTCCTCCGTTATCCACCTGTGCGGAGAGCATAAAACGGATTTTATCTACTGCCATTTCCGGTGCCAGATGAATCACACCCTGAATATCCTGTACCGTATCGCGGTAACCATATCCGTTTCTTAAACCGCAATAAGTAAAAGATGCCGCTCTTGACCAGATAAATGTCATAAAGCAGTTATATGCATTCCAGGTATTGATCATAGTGTCAAATTCCTTGCTCGGTGTCTTAACCTGGAAATGGGAAAGTTTTCCATGCCAGTATGCCGTCAGTTCTTCCAGTTCTTTTTTACATACTTCCTCTGTGTTCTCATATCCTGCTACAATTTCAGCCGCCTCATCGTCTTCTTTCATTCCCACAAGAAACGCGATTTCCCTGGTTTCTCCCGGTTTCAGATGAAGTACGGTGGAAATGGCTCCGCAGCCGTTTTCATTATAATTTCCCCTGTTATTTAAAACGCCGTCTTCTACCACTTTGGGATTTCCATATCCATGATATCTGCCAAGGAATTCTTCTTTTTCTCCACACCAGGAATCGGCTTTTGCCCCAGCAAGTCCGAAAAACCGGTTGATCACGGTCTTATGGTCAATTTCTTTTCCATTTTCAATCTTATCAAGATTTGCATGGATCATCTGGCGTACACGGTTT
>OHCA01001113.1_pt1 | contig 10284 bp, 8 predicted proteins | sample 1577541 | NCBI WGS metagenome assembly OHCA01 (sample SAMEA3879598, study PRJEB24766) | human gut metagenome | biome: human-associated habitat; feature: feces | place: USA | collected 1985/1987 | reverse complement strand
GAACTTATCCATGGGGCAGGGAAGATAAAGAGCTTATAGATTTCCACCGTGATGTTGAAAACGTGTGGATGGGTTGAAAGCCAGCGTACACGAAAACTGTATCCACCTAAATCCCTGGAATGCCTTTGCTTAACACAGCATGGTGCTGATTTGGCTAACAGCCTTCGTGAGGTAAAAGATTTGCGTATGGATGAGTATTACAGCTATCCAGAACACACTCGCAATTCATTGATTCGTTTGGGGGTGTATTCAATGCTTTTGCGTGCAGGCTATGATACTTCACCCGTTCAAGAAACAATGCGGCAAGATCAAGTTGTGTGTGCTGATGTTCTTAATGGAAAGGAACTCCTTTTTTCCCCTTACCAAACGCTGCACCGTTCTGTTGTGGATGAAGCGTTGGGGATTCATAGAGAAATTGCAGGCACACAGACACATACAGATGTATTGCCAGACATAAAACGAACAGATGCGAATGTCAATAATATATGCTTGACAATTTCTACCAATGTCGCACATTCCACTTCTGATGTGGAAGTAAATAGCTTTGTCCAGCAAGTATTGGATGCAAAGAGTGTCGGTGAACGAAAGAAGGATATTATTGATAAAATCTTTGACGACAGCATAACGGATACACAGACAAAATTTTATCCACTTGTAGCAATGCTGTTTCGAGTAATGGGCTTCGATTGTCAGGCATCCAGACCTGGCGATAACGGTGCTCGTTGGGATGCAATCATTGTCGATTCGGAGGAAAGTATTCCTATTGAAATCAAGTCTCCTACTGAGGAGCAGCATCTTTCTTTAAAAGCAATCCGCCAAGCGCTCGAAAATAAAGTGATTCTTTTATCAAGAGGGACGCATCCTACTTTGCCAGAGACAACTTCTTTAGCGGTTGGATATTACCTACCAAATGACAGAGCTGAGGTTACCAATCTTATGAGTGATTTCAAGACTGCGTTTGGCTACAATATCGGCATTATAGACTTGAAAACACTGCTTACAATAGCTGTTACCATTGTGTATGATGAAAAAACCTTTGATATTTCTGAACTAAACCGATTGGAGGGATTTGCAAATGCCACTTTTAACTAAAGCAAAACAGCGCACCGTTATCTCTGCTTTGCGTGATTCCAATGTTCGAGATATTGAGCAAAATTATAATGAGCCTGCAAAGCTATGGTGTAACGAAAAATGGATAACAGCAGCGTGTCTTAGATGCTCCGATCAGCGCTGTATAAGGTATATTGATGCTGAAATCAGCTGTGGCTCTTTTAGTGATTTTCCGTATGAGCGAAATCTAAATGTGTGCCCTGTTGATGCGATTAAATGGAACTTTGAAAAAGAACTGCCTGAAATAGAGAATGGCAAATGCATCGGCTGTGGTCTATGTGCTGCTCGTTGTCCTGTAGGTGCTATTTTTAAGGCGGATAATAAAATGAAAGTTTCCGCTCCGGAGTCAGACGATTACATTGATCTGCCCATCAATTACGAGAATCTTGTAAAGCATAAGTATTTTGTTCAGGAAGTGGACAAAATCTATTGGAACCACCAATTTCAAAAGGAAAGCGACCGCATTATGGAAGAAATTTACGAAAAAATTTCTCACTATGATGGGCGTTCAATGGTTCCTAATGTATTGGTTAGAAATCTGATTATTGCCTTAAATCATGAATGTGCTATCAGCAGAGCCGGCGATATTTATACGAGAATGGATGCTGTCTATTCCAGTAAAATTAAGCCTAAGTGCAGCGGTGTAGTTGAAATCGAATTTGGTAGGGACACTTTGGAGGCATCCAGAGGTATTTTGGATGACATAGCTGTTATGCATTCCAGAAATAATTTGGGCAAAAAGGATAACGCAGCCCTTGTTGTGTGCCTTTCTTTCCCAAACAAACGTCAAGGATATTTCCAGGTAATAAAAGATATACACCGGGTCTTGGACCTCAAGATACAGACCATATCACTGGGGGCATTACTGTTGTTAGTGTGGAACGGGGCAGCTGTAAACTTCCTTTCCCGTGAGTTCTATGTTGATTTTGATAATCTAAGCATTCGTGGCATTACTGAGTTCAGATTGAATAGGCATGTGCTCTTGAGCGAAGGTAAGCTTGGTATATTGGAACCTGAAAAATAGTCACTTTGCAAAGCAAGCAATCTGTTGATAAACATTGCTTGCTTTGCTTATATAATTCGTTTGATTGGAGGAAAAAATATGATGCAAATCGACAGTGCAATACTGGCTACCGACAAAGTGATCTGTAAAAATATCAGTAGATTTGATGACTCAGAACGTGGGTTATTGAGCCAGAATATTTTGGCTCAATTACGCAATTTTGTTGAATATATTGCAGATAAAGTATATGCTGGCGGCTCAGACCTCGATCCCAATAATTATGCTCTAAATGTTGAAGCGTTGAAGCATTTGCAAACAAGAGGAGACCTCCGTTTTTTACACCAATTTCATGAGCTTCTTCAAAAGTCGGTGTCTCATTATACTTTAGATGAAAATGGTTCTGAGAGACTAATGCTGAAGTATTATGAGTATCTTCTGAAAATAAAAATCTTTCTTAATGATACATATGGGCTTCATGTTCTGGATAATATTGAGGATTTTCCCTTGGATACGGATACAGAACTGTCAGAGTATCATGAGAAAATTGTAGAAAAGATTTGTTATCCAAGCCCAGGATGTTCAACAAGCACATATTCAGATAGATACTATATCCAAAAAATTAAGCCATTCTTTGTGAATCAGCGAATATACTATGAAGTTACATTTACTGCGGCGAACAGTAAAATGAGCAAATTTGACCGAGTAATCGCCTTTTCACGTTATGAAATACTAAGTAACTATGCGGTGAAACTGTCGATTCGTAATGATTCGATCAATGTTTTAGGAAAAGATATGACCATCCAAGTTATCGACGGCTGGAATGTATCAATACGCCCCTGTGAATTAGATAACTTTGCAGATATTATCGGAGATCATTCTAAAATCAATGCTGGGACAAAAGAGTATACCGAATTGATGCGATTTCTAACGGAAATAAAAATGCCGCTATCAGAGCTGGTTGTATGCTCGGAACAGTATTATAGTTTTGTGAAAAATCAGATTACGAGTCAGACAAGAACGTCTCATATCTTCGATGTACTTGATCAGTGTAGGGAGCTAATCTTATCCAACAAGCCTGGATGCAACATTCTTAAATATCTACTGTACCATTTGAATAACAGAATTATCAAGTGGCAACGTTGGAATGATGGCTGCCCGCTGTTGTCGGGGCTAAATTTAAGTTATGGATGTATTCCATTTGATAAAATGCCGTTTTGTACGTCATTGAGAAACCACAACCCACGCATATATGATTTGCTGGACTGCCTATCGGAAAAAGATAGAGAACATGAGCTGTTCGCACGCCAAATCCAAAATAACACAGAAATAGAAGGGATGTTGTTCACAGCCAAAAAGGATATAGTAGGTTTTGATAATATTGATGCGTTGATTAGTACATACAATCGCAAGCTATATCTTCCCAAACACGAACACAGAAAGCTGATGACTTTTCATGATTTTGTGTACATCAAAGGATATGCGGATGATAGCGCATTCATAATTCAAAAATTACGAGAGCTGACGACAAGCGGAATTGCACAATATACTGGCTCTGTTGATTCTTGGATGAACAAAGGCTCATATTCTATTGATTCTCCAGAGAAAAGAGAAGCATTGCGAAATATGTTTGCAAAATCGCAAGTTGCGCTTATTTATGGTTCAGCAGGAACGGGGAAATCCACGCTAATCAATCATATTTCGAACTTCTTTTCCAACCAGAAAAAGCTGTATTTGGCGAATACGCATCCAGCAGTAGACAATATGCGCAGGAAAGTAACCGCCAGCAACAGAGAGTTTAATACAATCGCAAGCTTTATTTCCGAAAAGAATCAGCACACAGAATGTGATGTTCTTATTATTGATGAGTGCAGTACGGTGAGTAATTCTGATATGCGAAAAGTGTTAGAAAAGGCTACGTTCAAGCTTTTGGTTCTTGTCGGAGATGTTTATCAGATTGAATCAATCTATTTTGGAAACTGGTTTGATATTGCACGCAATTTCATTTCCAAAGACTCTATCTTTGAACTAACACATCCATATAGAACACAAAATAGAAACCTTCTGACTGTTTGGGAAAGAGTTCGTAATCTGGACATTGCAATTTTGGAGCCTATGGTTAAGAGCAAATATTCCGTCCGTCTGGATGAATCAATTTTCTCCCATGCAGAGGAGGATGAAATTATTCTCTGCTTGAATTACGACGGATTGTACGGAATTAACAACATCAATCGCTTCTTACAGAACAGTAATCCGTGTCCGGCAATTCAGTGGGGCATCGGTTTGTATAAAGTTGGCGATCCCGTATTGTTTAATGAATCAGACCGCTTCTCTCCATTGATTCACAACAATTCGAAGGGGCGTATTGTAGGTATTACCACAGAGGAACTGAAAATTTGGTTCGAAATCGAATTGGATTGTGCGATCAATGAATTGGATGCGTGGGGATATGATTTTGAATTGATGGATGTATCTGAAAGCGGAAATTCTATAATCAAATTCAGCGTCGATAAATATAGAAGCACAGATGAAGATGATGATTATTCTGACACGGTCGTTCCATTTCAGGTTGCTTATGCGGTATCTATCCATAAAGCTCAAGGTTTGGAATATCGTTCTGTGAAAATTGTAATCACTAACGAAACAGAGGAACGCATTACACACAATATTTTCTATACTGCAATCACTCGTGCAAAAGAAAATCTAAAAATCTATTGGAGCCCGGAAACAGAAAAAAGTGTATTGGGGAGATTGGAAGTTAGAGATTCCAGACGAGATGCCAATTTGCTAAAGCAGCTATATTCTCTGTAATTTGCATGGTGTATTTTTGTATTAAACTTGTCTGCAACACCCTAACATTTTTCTGGGGAGTTGCAGATTACATAGGCTAATAGAAATCTCATTATACAAAGCGCACTGATTGCTTTTTCTGAATTTTCTATAAAATAATGATAAGAAAAGCGTTCAGAATGAACGAGTAGCCATCAATGAAATTGGTGTCAAAGGGTTCCGGGGATGCTTCACCGGCAAGCCATTTTTAGAAAATGACCGAAGGACGATTTTTCAAAAATGAGGAAAGTGGTACCACTTTCCCCTGCTTGCCAAGTTGTTTCCGGACCTTTTGAACCAGTTGCATTTGATGTCGATGGGTACCAGGGAGATTTCCCTGACAAGCTATTTTGCAAATTGAGCCGAAGGAGAAAATGCAAAAATGAGCAAAGTGCTATAACTTTGCCCTGCTTGCCAGTTTTCTTCGCACAATATGACTTGTGCCCAACTTGGGTACAAGTGCGGATTAACTTCTGCTCAAATTGGGCAGAAGTCGAATTCGGAACTTCCGCCCAATTCGGGTGGAGGTGTACCGGCTTTTTATTCCCAACTTGGGAATAATTTTGCCCATATATTATGAGCGTTACAAATTGGCAAGCAGTGCAAACCTGTACAGGTTTACTCATTTTCTTGATTTCCCCTCTGGGTCAATCTTCGTAAATTGCTTGTTGAGGAAGCATCCCCAATCCCTTTTGAACGCCACCTGTGGTGTCGGCTGCGCATTCATTCTGAATACTTTTACTTACTGACTTCTGCGCAATTTGCATAGAAGTTCAATTTTCCATAAACGAAAAAATGAAAACATGGGAGAAGTTTCCCCTGATTATTTATGTGATGTATGGCAATCCACTTCCCAACAATTTGTCGGGAAGTCCTGTGGGCAATGCGCCCACAAGTAACAAAAGTGCCAATGGTTGGATACAACTTCATCCCAACTTGGGATGAACAACTTCGTGCCAACTTGGCACAAAGTTAAAAATAAAGGAAACAGAAAAACGAAAATCACTTCGACATAATTTGTGTCGAAGTTGAAGGTATGGGCTTTATGCTTGTGGACAGGTTAGCAACAAGACTGCTCAGGTACTTTTTGAAAATTAACTTCGTCCCAAGTTGGGATGAAGTTCTGCGGTGCAACTTGCACCAAAGCAAGGCGTGAAGATTTTGCGTTGTAAATTCCTGACGAGGAGACTGGAGTTTCAAAAATAACAAAATAACTTCTGGACAATTCGTCCAGAGGTATCATCAAGTTCCAAGTAGAATATCAAAAATATCCTTGCTGCAACTTTCGGTAAAAGGAAACTCTGTTATTAGCTGCTTGTCCCCGAATTGGGAATACGTTCTTAATCGGGAGCTTGACATAATTGCGCTTTTCGACAGCTTATGATATGATAGGCACAGTTGAAAATTGAATACGCTTCAAACGAGATTTTATTGATGGGCAAGCCCCATATTTATACAAACATATTTTTAGTCAGTCCGAATTGTCGGAGCTGTTACATGGAAGCATCAAGTCAGATACAGAATCTTCTTGTGTCTGTTGTTGGTGCATCTGTGTAGCAGCTTTTTTATTATCTAACCTTGGAACAAGTTGGTCCGAAGTCGGAGCCACAGACAGAAACGGAGGAAACTATTTGATCGCAGTAATTCACAGAGGACAAAAATTCAAAGAAACTATGGAAGCTTTTCATCAAAAACGAGCAGAGTTCATCGCACAGGAAATCAGGAGTTTCGATGCAGAAACCTTGTATGTGTTTCTGGAATGGATCCGTGGCAACGGCCACAAACTTGATAGAATAACCGGTATGGCGGTATGATTCATCCCGATATGTCCGGTATCAAGACGTCACAGAAGCGGAAAAGATTCCGGAACGGGATGCGGTTAGAACCAAATGCGTCGGAAATCATCGAACCCGGAGATGAAATCGGTATCGGAAAGCTGAAATTTATTTACAGGTAGAAGCGAACGCTTAAGGAAATGCTGAATAAAGCAGCTACCGAAACACTATTTCCGGATATTTCGATTAATCTTCTCAAACTCCCTTCCTCCCAGGGTATTGTGGGTGAGAAGTCTTTTGTTGCTTCCCGCTGATGCATTTTTCCGGTATTGTCCAGGGGTACAGCCGTTATGCTGACGGAACTGTCTGCAGAAATGCTCTACATTATTATAACCACATTGCTCGGAAATGTCGCGGATGGAGTATTCGCTGAACTCTAATAAATCCTGTGCACGGCGCAGACGTCCTTCGATGACATTGTCCATGCAGGAGGAGCCAAATTGGCGGTGATAGAGAGTCTGAAGATGACTGGGACTTAAGTGAAGCTTCGCAGCCATCATGTTTATATTCCATGGAAGCTGAGGATTATTGTAGATCATCTTATGCAATGCAACCAGCTCATGATCGTGAATACCCGGGGACTCATTTTGGGTTCCTTCTCTTAATTTGGAGAACAGAACCCGCAGCAGGTGAGTAATGTTTGCTTCGCTTTCAGAGGAGAAAAAGGCGGACTCCCAGGTTAGTAATTTAAAAAGCTGATGACAGTATTCCGGATCTGTTACGGGAAATGGGGTGTTTGTTAACGGAAACAGCTTCACGAAGGAGTGATCGGAACGAAAACGAATCCAGTCATTCCGGTATTCTTCACCGGCAGCACGGTAATAAATCCTGCTTCCTGGTGTATACAGAATAGCAGAATTGGCGGCTGTCCGCATTAGTCTTCCGTCTATGAGCAGCTCCGAGGGAGAGTCGAAAAGAAGCAGAAGATAGCCTGTAAAGCCATTCGGAACATCATATATAAAATCTGAGGGGTGAACGGCACTGTAGCCGACAAATTCAATTTCAGTCATCTGGGATCTCCGTTCTGATACATCAGAGGATATATCAATTTTCTTATAGTATAAATCATTGGAAACTTTAGATCAATGCGATAATATCAGATTGATATGGCAATCGTCATCAGAGAGCTGCGGATCGTGCAGCGGTCAGACATCTGATGCGTTACTGCATAGGAACATGATTTAGAAGAAGGAGATACATGCATGGTAAATTTGGGTGGAGCAACAGAGAATGACAGAAAAAAGATCGTGATTACAAAGGATTCAAAGGCCTTTTTTCACAATAATGTAGATTATTGTGTGGGAACCGGAAGAATGGGGCTTGCATTGACAGAAGAATATCAGGAGGAGCTGCGCTTGGTTCAAAAGGAAATCGGATTTAAGCATATCCGGGGACATGGATTATTCTGTGATGATATGGCGCTCTTTCAGACCTATGAGGAGGATGGTAAGGTAAGGGTCGAGTACAACTATACTTATCTGGATAGAGTAATGGATGCCTATAAGAAGGTGGGGCTGAGACCTTTTCTTGAACTGGGTTTTATGCCTAAAAAGTTGGCAAGTGGAAGCCAGACTATCTTTTACTGGCAGGGAAATACCACTCCTCCAAAAGATTATGATATGTGGTGTAATATGGTGCATTCATTGCTGCGGCATCTGATGGGACGCTATGGAGAAGAGGAAGTTATTCAATGGCCCATTGAAGTATGGAACGAGCCCAATCTTTGCGGCTTCTGGGAAAATGCGGATATGCAGGAATATTTTAAGCTGTTCCATAGAACCTTTGATGCCATAAAGGAAGTGAATCCGGGATTCCGTGTAGGAGGCCCTGCTGTTTGTGGAGGAACGGATGAGAAATGGATTCAGGCATTTATGGAATATTGCCATGAGAATCACATACCTGTGGATTTCGTAACCAGACATCATTACACCATTGATCCGCCGGAATGTATTGGACATTATGCATATTCTGAACTGATGAAGGCAGAGGACGGCTTTGCCAATTTAAAAACAACCAGAGATATTATTGACAGTTTCCCGGAATATAAGGGTCTGCAGATTCATATCACGGAGTTCAACAGCTCCTATACTCCTCAGGGCGTCATTCATGATACAAACCTGAATGCGGCCTTTATAGCACAGCAGCTTTCCAGATTGGGAGATGTGAATGAATCCTATTCCTACTGGACATTTGGTGATGTGTTTGAAGAGCTGGGAGTTCCTTTTACACCATTCCACGGCGGCTTTGGACTGGTTGCCAATGGCTGTATTACCAAGCCGACCTTCTGGACATTTGCTTTTTACAAAAAGCTTGAGGAAAGTGAAGCCAATTGTGTATATAAGGATGACAATATTGTTGTTTTGAAACGTGCAAACGGTGATTATCTAGGTGTAGCCTGGAATATTGCCCGTAAAAGTGCAGAACAGGGTAAAGAAAAAATGCTGTTGGAGTTTACATTTCCGGCTGAACAGGAGGAGTACTGCTTCCTGACTAAGACGGTAGATGAGGAAACATGTAATCCCTTGAAGGTATGGCATGATATGGGAGAACCTGCCAATCTGAGTGAGGAACAGACGAAGCTGATTCGGGAATCATCCAGACCTTTTGTAAAAACAGAGCGTAAAAAGCAGGAGGATGGAAATATCTGCGTAGAGCTTCCTGTAAACGAAAACGGTGTGGTTTATTTCGAACTGAATGCCGGAAAGGTGAATCCGGATCGAGGATATGACTATGATCGTGTGGTCAGCTTGAAGGCTTAAACTAGCACCCAGTAATTTGCTTTATGAAACAATGTACATAGATTAGGCTTGTAAAGGAGGATATCAAAGTGAAAAAACAGGCGTTTAACCCATATTTACCGTCCTGGGAGTATATTCCGGACGGAGAACCTTATGTTTTTGGCGATCGCGTATATGTTTACGGATCCCATGATTACTTTAACGGATATGTTTTCTGCATGGGAGACTATGTGTGCTGGTCAGCTCCGGTCGATGACCTGGGCAACTGGAGATATGAGGGTGTGATTTATCCGAAGACAGCCGATCCGCTGAACCCGGAAGGCAAAATGTGTCTGTATGCCCCGGATGTTACGGTGGGACCGGACGGAAGGTACTATCTTTATTACGTGTTGGACAAGGTTTCGGTAGTTTCAGTTGCTGTATGTGACACTCCGGCAGGAAAGTATGAATTTTATGGCTATGTTCATTATGAAGATGGCACACGTCTGGGCGAAAAGGAAGGTGATGAACCCCAGTTTGACCCGGGGGTTCTGACGGAAGGAGATGTGACATATCTTTATACCGGAGCTTGCGGAAAAGGTGATAAATCCCGTACCGGAGCTATGGCTACGGTGTTGGGAGCAGATATGCTGACGATCAGGGAAGCTCCGGTGTTTGTGGCCCCCGGCTGTGAATATGGTGCCGGTACCGGATTTGAGGGACATGAGTTTTTTGAGGCATCTTCCATCCGTAAAGTAGGTGACACCTATTATTTTGTCTATTCATCCATATT
>OHCA01001101.1_pt1 | contig 10364 bp, 8 predicted proteins | sample 1577541 | NCBI WGS metagenome assembly OHCA01 (sample SAMEA3879598, study PRJEB24766) | human gut metagenome | biome: human-associated habitat; feature: feces | place: USA | collected 1985/1987 | reverse complement strand
AGGCAATTGTTCCTGTTGTAAGACAGGCTCTTGAAGATGCAGACTGCAGGCTTTCCGACATTGACGCAATCGGCGTTACATATGCCCCCGGACTTATCGGAGCGTTGCTTGTGGGAGTGAATTTTGCAAAAGGACTTTCACTTGCAACAGGAATTCCGCTTGTGCCTGTTCACCATCTTCGTTCACACATTGCGTCAAATTATATTTCAAATAAAGAATTAAAACCGCCGTTCCTCTGCCTTGTTGTGTCAGGCGGTCACAGCCATATTGTTATGGTTGAGGACTACACAAAGATGAAAATTATCGGCAAAACCCGTGATGATGCCGCAGGCGAGGCTTTTGACAAAGCCGCAAGGACAATGGGAATGCCGTATCCGGGCGGAATTGAAATGGACAGAGTTGCGGAAAACGGCAATCCGTTTGCATTCAAGCTCCCTCGCCCCGCAGTTCACGATGCGCCGTATGATTTCAGCTTTTCGGGACTTAAAACAGCCGTAATCAACCTCATTCACAATTCGGTACAAAAGGGTGTTGAGCTTAACAAAGCCGATGTCTGTGCATCATTCCGCTATGCCGTTGTTGATTGCCTTGTTACAAACTTTATCAAGGCGGCTGAAGACTTGGGACAGAAAAAGCTTGTAATCGCAGGCGGTGTTTCGGCAAATTCACTTCTCAGAAGAACCCTTGCCGAAGAGTGTAAAAAGCGTGATTGGGAAATGTATATGCCCGAAAAATCTCTTTGCGGGGACAATGCCGCCATGGTCGGTTCACAGGGATATTACGAGTTTCTCAGCGGAAATATTGCAGGAACAGACCTCAATGCTTTTGCTACAATGAGCATTGAAAAAGGCTGATTTATTCGCAAATAATCACTAAAATACTTGCTATTTTATCAAGAATATACTAAAATAGTGTTAATAAAACGAAAGGACGATTTAAAATGAGCAATCCTATTGTTACTTTTGAAATGGAAAACGGAAAAATAATCAAAGCGGAGCTTTATCCCGAAATTGCTCCGAATACTGTAAATAATTTTCTCAGCCTTGTAAACAAGGGTTACTATGACGGCCTCACATTTCACCGTGTAATCTACGGTTTCATGATTCAGGGCGGTTGCCCCGAAGGCACGGGTATGGGTGGTCCCGGATATTCAATCAAGGGCGAATTTGCCGTGAACGGCTTTGAAAACAATCTCAAGCACACAGAGGGTGTTCTCTCAATGGCTCGTTCAATGATGCCCGATTCAGCAGGCTCGCAGTTCTTCATTATGCACAGGAACGCTCCGCACCTTGACGGTCAGTATGCCGCATTCGGCAAGGTAATTGAGGGTATGGATGTTGTCAATGAAATTGCAGAGTGTGACACAGACTATTCCGACAAACCGCTTGATCCTCAGATTATGGCAAAGGTTACAGCCGAAACCTTTGGTGTTGACTATCCCGAGCCTGAAAAATGCTGATTGTTAAGAAAGGAATTTTAAAATGAATGTTTTGCTTGCAGGCGGCGCCGGATATATCGGCTCGCACACTTGTGTTGAGCTCATCAACGCAGGTCACGATGTTGTAATTGCAGATAATTTTTCAAACAGCTGTCCCGTAGCGGTTGAAAGAGTTGAAGAGTTGACAGGCAGAAAAATTCCGCTCTATGAGGCCGATGTATGTGACAGAGATGCCGTTGAAAAGATTTTTTCGGAGAATAAGATTGATGCGGTAATTCACTTTGCAGGTCTAAAAGCAGTAGGTGAAAGCTGTGAGAAGCCTGTTGAATATTACCGTAACAACATTGATTCAACGCTCACATTGCTTGAGGTGATGAAAAAACACGGTGTGAATAACTTTATTTTTAGCTCAAGTGCCACGGTTTACGGTACTCCGGAAACTGTTCCGCTTGTTGAAACAATGCCAAAGGGTTCTCCTACAAATCCGTATGGCTGGACAAAGTTTATGATGGAACAAATTCTTACAGACACCGCAAACGCAAATCCCGATATGTCTGTTGTTCTTCTTCGTTACTTTAACCCGATCGGCGCTCACGAAAGCGGCAGAATCGGTGAAGATCCTAACGGAATCCCGAACAACCTTATGCCGTACATAACACAGGTTGCCGCAGGCAGACTCAAGTGTCTCGGTGTTTTCGGCAACGATTACCCTACGCATGACGGCACGGGTGTGCGTGACTATATCCATGTTGTTGACCTTGCAAAAGGTCATGTAAAGGCTATTGAATATTCCGCAGAGCACAAGGGAACTGAGATTTTTAATCTTGGAACAGGTGTGGGCTACAGCGTTCTTGATATTGTAAAGGCTTTTGAAAAGGCAAATTCGATTGAAATTCCTTATGTTATAAAGCCACGCCGAGCAGGCGACATTGCAGAATGCTTTGCCGACGCAACAAAAGCCAAAAAAATACTTGGATGGGTTGCCGAGAAAAGTCTTGAGGATATGTGCCGTGACAGTTGGAACTGGCAATCTCACAATGTGAATGGTTACAAATAACAAATAAATGATATTTTATTTGTGCATTCCTACAAAAAAACAATATTTTGTCAAATAATCAGTCAGCAAGAGTTTTTAGCATTGACTTTTGGTGGTTGATTGTTGTATAATTAAACTGCTTATAGAAGCATTATCACATAAGGAGGAAAAGAAAATGTTCAAAAAAGCACTTAGCCTTTTACTGTCTATGATGCTTGTTGTGACATCACTCGTTGCAACTGTAGTGAGCGTTTCTGCTGCCGGCGATTCATATTTCGTATCCGGTTGTGAAGAACTCACAGGTTACAAGTGGGCTGAGACTGAAGCAACTTGCGGAGATAATGTAATGACAGAAAACGGCGACGGTAACTACGAAAAAGTATTTACCAACGTAGCAGTCGGCAACGGCTACCAGTTCAAGATCGTTAAAAACGATACAGAGTGGATTGGTGTAGGCGATACCGGCAATGACAACTTCACATTCAATGTAACAAAGGAATGTGATGTAACAGTAACTTACAACCCTACAACAAATGAAATCACTGCAACAGGTGAAGGTGTTGTAATTCCGAAAGAACTTGTTGTTGACCACATTACAGTCGTTGGTAACGGTGAAGATGCATGGCTCAACGGTAAGGACTGGAAGGTAGATGCTGAAGCTAACTACATGACAGAAACATCTGAGGGTTCAAAGGTTTACCAGATTAGGTTTGAGAGCCTTGACGCTTATGAGAACTATCAGTTCAAGTTTGCTGCCAACGGTTCATGGGCAGATAACTGGGGCCTTCCTGAGCAGGGCACAGCTCCTCTCAATGAGTGGTTTGACCTTACATACAACGGTCAGAACATGATCATTGATACAGATGCAGCTGGTTACGAAGACGGTTATGACATCGTTCTTACACTTGACCTTTCAAACTTTAACTATGCTACAAAGCAGGGTGCAAAGGGTAAGGTTGACATCGTTACTGATGCAGAGCCTACAACAGTAGCAGAGCCTACAACAGTAGAGCCTACAACTGCAGCTCCTGCAAAGGGTCTCACAGTTACAGCTACTTCAAACCTCTTCCCTGAGAAGAAGGTTACTCTCAGCGCAGATAAGAAGACTGTAAAGGTTACATACATGTTCCAGTCTAAGGACAAGGACATGTTGGACTTCCAGTGGGATATGAACTACGATGCAAATGTACTCAAGCCAACAGCTAACACAACCAGAGCTAAATCATTTGAATATCCAAAGATTGGTAGTTATGTTTGGAATTCTCTTCCGGGTGTAATTAAAGCTAACGGTAATACACTCAGCCTTTATGACACAACATCAAAGGAAATCGTATTTGCTTCTGCTGAGTTTGAAGTAATTGATCCTGAGGCTACAGCAACTACTGTTAATCTTGATGTACAGGTACTTCGTCTTTCAAAGGTTGATCCTGCAACAGACATGGAAATCGGCGATGAAGAAGTTTCAGTTGCTGACAAGTCAATCGTTGATCAGGAAGTATTTGATAAGTATGTTGTAGCTAATAATACTGTAACAGATCCCGACGCTTCAGAAGAGCCTACAACAGAAGAGCCTACAACAGCTCCTGCTGCCGATACTACATATGTAGTTGCCGGTACAACAAATCTTACAGGCTATGAATGGGTTGGTACACCTGCTGCAGCTCCTGAAAATGTTATGACAGCTGACGGCAGCGTATTCACAAAGACATTCTCTGCTGTTCCTGCAGGTAAAAGCTATCAGCTCAAGGTTGTTGCAAACACAGGCGACGAGCAGAAGTGGATCGGTCTTGACGGTACAGATAACAATGTAACTTTCGATGTAGAAACAGCTTGTGATGTTACTGTAACATTCGATCCTGCTACAAACAAGATTACTGTAACAGGTGACGGCGTTAAAATGGTAACAGACCTTGAAGTTAACACCATTACAGTTGTTGGTAACGGTGAAGACAACTGGCTCAACGGTGTAGCATGGGGTGTTGACGCTGAAGCTAACCACATGACTCCTGTTTCTGACAAGGTATATCAGATTAAGTATGAAAACATTGAATCTGCAGATGATGCTTATCAGTTCAAGTTTGCTGTAAACGATGATTGGGCAGCTAACTGGGGTCTTCCCGAGCAGAGCGCAGCTCCTGTAGGCGAAGAATTTGACCTTACATTCAATGGTGAGAATATGCTTCTTAACACAGTTTCTGCAGGTTTTGAAGAAGATTCACTCGTTGATGTAACAATCACACTCGACATTTCTAAATTTGATTATGCAACACGTTCAGGCGCTAAGGCTACTGTTAAGGTTGAGCCTTCAACTCCTGCAGTTGATAATTTAACAATCAACGCTACATCTAATATTTGCCAGGCTAACGGTTCAGGCACATTTAATGTAGGCGACAAGGTATCAGTTTACTATCTCCTTGACACTAAGGACGCACAGCTTGAAGAAGTACAGTGGGCTCTTACATATGATAAGAACCTCCTTACACTTGATTCACTTACAATGCCTGAAATCGCTGACGGCATGGTAAATATGGATGATGTTTCAGGCAATGCTTCAAACCTTGCACTTTATGATTTTGCAGGCGGCAAGAAGCTTGTTGAGGCTGTGTTCACAGTTAACGGTACAGGTACAACAAATGTTGACCTTAATGTAGTTGATCTTACACTTGGTAAGCTCAATCCTGCAACAGGCACAGTTGATGCTGATTCAGAATATGAAGCAGTAGTTAACGGCGACATTGCTAATGATATCTTTGATCACATTAACTCAGACGCTAAGGTTGAGGCATATGTTGAGCCTACAACAACAGAGCCTACTACAACAGAGCCTACTACAACAGAGCCTGCTACAACAGAGCCTGCTACAACAGAGCCTACAACAGTAGAGCCTGCTACAACAGAGCCTACTACAACAGAGCCTACTACAACAGAGCCTGCTGCAACAGAGCCTACTACAGTAGCTCCTACTGCACCTGATGCTACATCTGCTACACAGGCTGCAACAAAGGGTCAGTCAACAGCTGACACAGCTACTTCTGACACACCGGCTAACGGCACAAGCAGCAACGCAGTACAGACAGGTAATGCTTCTATGGCAGTAGTTATCCTCTTAGCTCTTGTTTCTGCAACAGGTGTTGTTTACTTCACAAGAAAGAGATTCAATAAGTAATTGAATTTCCTATTGTAAGACTGTTAACGGCGTTGACAGATTAAAAAAATAATTTTTCGCCTCTCGGTTTTCCGAGGGGCGTTTTTTTATATCGTAATGTTGTGAAAATCAGTTTGAATTATAATTTCTAAAATATCATTTCTTTAAAGGTGAATCTGCAATTAATTTACTTTTCACATAAATTTCACCGAGAATTGTTAAATTATTGATTGAAATTTTAGTTTTAATGATATATAATAGGGATATCAAACTAAAGGAATGAAAAAAATGTCTAAAAAAATCAAAAATATGCTTTCAATTCTCTTCGTGGCTGTACTTACCGTGTCAGCATTCTGTATTCCTGCAAGTGCTGCCGAGGATGACCTTACAATCAGCATTTCAACAGATGAAAAGGATTCTGTAACAGCTAAAGTCGGCGATACGGTAAAGTATGCTATTTATATGACCGATACAAAAGAAGAAGTAATCGGAGCCGCAATGAGTTTCTTTTACAACGATGAATATTTGAAGTTGAATGCCGATTCAATAAACTGCGAAAGCTTTAAAAATGCGATTGGCAACCCTAAACTTAAGAATTTTTACACCTTTACATGGACAGATGTTCAGAATCCTGTAAAGCTTAACGGTGACAAGGCTCTTGTTTCTGCTGAATTCAAGGTACTCAAGGGAGGCAAAACCGACCTTTCATATTTCATCTCTGATATGTACGGCGATGATATGACATATCTCAAATCGTATAAAATCACCTGCAAGCTTTGGGTAAACGGTGAAGAGGCAGAGGATAATGCCGTTCCGATAGTAAATAATGATACGGCAAATTCTGAAAAAATTCAGGGCGATTTTGTAAACTACATTGACGGAATGGGCGAGGAAAACTCACCTAACAAAGACGATCATAAGTCGGTAGTTGTTGAGAAAAAGTACATTTCAACTCAGCAGAATAGTCAGGTTGTAGATGTTACAAAGGTTGTTGAGAGCTCTGCAAACGGTTCGGGTTCAAACACGACATTAATTATTATAATTGCAATTGTTGTTGTTTTGATTGCCGCAGGTGCAATTATTTTCGTAAAGAAAAAGGACGAAAAAAAGAACAAAGCGGCGGACATTAACGGAATGTCGGACGACGCAGATGCGGATAAATAAAACAGATAAATATCTTTTATAGGAAAATTTTTTATAATACAAGCTAAATACACAAAATTGCGATTGCAATTTTGTGTATTTTTTTGTTTTAAGCTTTTTGAAAAAGATTGCAATTTTGAAAATTTTGTTATATAATGGTTTCATACCGATAGAAATCGGAAATTTTTTTGGAGGAGATTCAAATGTCAAAAAAACTTATTAGTATCATAGTGTCATGCGCTCTCGTTCTTTCACTTGCTCTTGTAGGTGTAATCGGCGTTTCCGCAGCTATTGATACAGATGGTCGTTATGTCCCAAGTAAGGGCGTAGAAGAAACACACAAAGTTTACTTCCTTATGCCTGAGTCATGGAAGAGTGTAAAGTACAATGCTTATGATGCAGGTGCATACTGGTGGAACGGTTCAGACCCATGCGGCTCTCTTGACGGTGCGTCAGTAGGTGCTGCTTGGCCGGGTTATAAGATGCAGGTTGAAAATGCTGAAAATAACATCTTCTATCTTGACCTTCCTACAGATGTTCCTAATATTGATTTCAACAACTACCTTAACGGCGGTCAAAGGACAGAAGATCCCGCAACAGGTAAAGTAACTTACGAGTTTAGTGAGGAACAGTTTAAGGCTGCTAAGCAGACTGTCGATGTTTCTTGTCAGTACTATTCGGAAGGCGACAATGAATATTATGACAGTTTGCTTGACGGCGAATTCTGGGCAAAGGCTCAGGAAGCATTTGACGGTAATGATAAGACATTCCTCGGTAAATTTGCTGACAACTTCTTTGAGGATCCTGACTGGGGTATCTCAATGTACCTCACCAACATGATTTATGTTATAGACCCTAGCAACACTTCTGTAAGCGTAACAGGTAAGGAAACATATGCCGGTGAGTTCTACTTCTACTATGGTCTTAACGAAGAAACAGGCAAGTACGAGTACGGTTCACTTCCTAACTATGATATGGCTAAGGAAGCAGGTCTTGTTCAGTCAGTAGACAAGAATGCTACACCTGACGAGCCTACAACAACAGCTCCGTCAAGTGACAAGAAAGATGACAACAAGACAGATTCTACAAAGAACACAGTTCCTACTGCAGGTCAGAACCCAACATCTTCTGCAAACGCAGTTTCAACTGCTGACACAGCAAAGAGCACAGACAACAGCGCAGTTCAGACAGGTGCTACAACAGCAGCTGCAGTTCTCGCAGTTCTCCTCGTTGCAGGCGGTGCAGTTCTTTACACACGCAAGAGATTTGAATAATCTTAAATAATTATACATAATTATTTGATGCCCTCCGCTTTGGAGGGCATTTTTGCTTTTATTGCAGGAAAAATTTGCAGTTGTTTGTACTGTCTTTGTTTGGATAAGAGCTAATAAAGAAATCTTATAAAACAGTACAGTGATTTTTGGTGATTATTACAATAGGTTTCAGACTCCAAAATGCCCTGTAACACTTGATTTTTTCTGAGTTTTATACTATAATAGTCATGCTGATACAAGTATGGTGTCGGAAAATCATAAGGAGGAAATACAAATGTCCAAAAAAGTTATCAGTCTTTTGTTGGCTGTTATGCTCACAGCATCAATGATAGTGGTTGCTGCAATAAGCGTTTCTGCCGATACGGACGATGAAGGCAGTTATGTGCCTTCTGAGGGCACTGAAACCTACCATATATATTTCTGTAAGCCTGATGACTGGGAAAACAAATATACATCTGATGCAGGTGTTTATTGGGAAAACGGTTCGGATACTCCTTCAGCGTGGCCGGGTTATTCAGCTCGCAATGCTGATATCAAAAATGTTTACTGTTCTGATGTACCGACCGATGTTGATAAAGTAATCTGGAACAACGCTCTTAACGGTACAGACGATCCGACAAATCCTGAATATAAACTTGCTTATCGAACAACCGATATTAATTTTAAAGGTTATAAAAAAGGCGAGTCTGATTATTATCCCAACGGTGTTGAAAGCTTTGACAATATGATTTATATTATCAATCCTGAATTTACTTCCGAGAACGATAAGGATGAATTGATTTTTGCCGGTGAGTGGTTCTACTACTACGGTAACGGTGAATACGGCAATGCTCCTAAAAAGGCAGACCTCAAGGTCGGCGATTATTACGGCAAAGACGGCGTGTTCCCGACAGAGTACAATCCATCGGGTGAGGAAACAACAGCCGAATCAACAACAGAGGTTGTAACAGAATCGGAAACAACCGAGTCTGCAACTGATGCCCCCGTTGCAACAGAGGGTACAACATCGTCTGCTGAATCTTCGCTTGCTCTTACAGTGAATGCAACATCAAATTACTTCCCAATGGCAAGTGCAAAGTATAATGCAGTTACAAATCAGGTAACGGTTACATATATTATGCAGTCTCCAAAGAATGTGCTCGACACGCAGTGGCACATTTCTTATGACCCTTCAATCCTTTCGGTTGCTGATTTGAATACTGCTAAGTCGGTTTGTCCGACAATGGACGGCAGAGGTGTATATGTAAACTTCAAGAATAAGTCGGAAGGCGTTGGTTATGTAAGATTCGGTGCAAGTAATCTCGGTCTTTATGACTTTAGCGAAAAGACGCTTTTTGCAACAGTTGTTTTTGATGTTAAAGACATTTCAAAGGTTGCACCGGTTTCGACGACGGTTGACCTTGTTGTTGAGGTGCTTCGTGTTTCGGAAGTAAATCCAGACACAGAAATGACTGACGGTTCAAAAGAAGTTATTCTTGTTGATAAAGAAGTAGTTAAGAAAGATCCTGTTGCTGTGGCAGCAAAAAATGGTCTTTCAACTGAGCTTACTCCTTCAACCTATGCAGAACCGACAACAGCCGAGCCTTCAACCGCAGAGTCATTTACTAAGGCTACAGAGGAAACGCAGGAATCAACTAAGGATACAATTGCTCCTGTAACTTCACAGGATGCAACATCTGTAACACAGCCTGTAACAAAGAAAATCAGCTCAACATCCGACACTCCGGATACATCTGATAACAGCGGCGGCAATGACGGCGTTGTCCAGACAGGTGAAGCTCCTCTTGCAGTTGTAATCCTCTCTCTTCTCATCGGCTCAACTTGTGTAATGTTCGTTCTTCGTAAGAAAGAAGAAATCCTTTAACGGCTGATAAAGACTAATAATTAAGAGGGCTGACCAAACAAAGGTCAGCCCTCTTTCTGTGCTGTGATTGAGGTTTAAAATTCTGATAAAAATACAAAAAAACAGCTCCACCGTAAATAGTGGAGCTGTTTCGTAATCTGTAAAATCAGTTAGCTCTGGTAACCTTACCTGAACGCAAACAACGGGTGCAAGCATATACACGCTTTGGTGAACCGTCAACAATAGCCTTAACACGCTGTACGTTGGGCTTCCATGTTCTGTTTGATCTTCTGTGTGAGTGAGATACCTTAATACCGAACTTTACATCCTTACCGCAGAATTCACATTTTGCCATGCGTCTGCACCTCCTTAAAGAAAACTAATTCTATTTCTAACTTTGTTATAATAACAGAAAATGAGAGAAAATGCAAGTGTTTTTTGAAAATTTCTTAACTTGTTTTTTGCTCTTGTAATTTTTGACGATA
>OHCA01001092.1_pt1 | contig 10507 bp, 9 predicted proteins | sample 1577541 | NCBI WGS metagenome assembly OHCA01 (sample SAMEA3879598, study PRJEB24766) | human gut metagenome | biome: human-associated habitat; feature: feces | place: USA | collected 1985/1987 | reverse complement strand
TCAAAAAAAGGAAAAGTGACTTACCGCTGCAAAAAGCAGGCAGAGGGTGCAGCAAAAGTGCAGGAATCCCATAACCGTAAAAAGAAATATCTGTTGGAAGAGGGAACCGTGATCCCACCGCTGGTTGATATGGGAGTTTTTACGGCAGACGGAAAAGTAGTCCGCACTATGTACGATAAGTTCCGGCAGATCAACCGTTTCCTTGAAATCATCGAGGACGGAGTGCGGGATTATCCGTATGATCACTTAAATATCATTGATTTCGGCTGCGGAAAGTCTTACCTGACTTTTATCCTGTATTATTATTTTGCGGAGATCAAAAAAATGAACGTGCAGATCGTAGGACTTGATCTGAAAGAGGACGTGATCAAAAACTGCAATCTTGCGGCGGAGAAATATGGCTATCACAATCTGCATTTTGAACTGGGGGACATCAACGGCTATCAGACACCGTTTCCGGTAGACATGGTAGTGACACTGCATGCCTGTGATACGGCGACGGATTATGCGCTTTATAATGCGGTTCAGTGGGATGCAAAGATGATTTTTTCCGTACCGTGCTGTCAGCATGAGTTGAACGGACAGATAAAGACGGAGCAGTTTTCATTACTGACGCGCTAGGGCATTATAAAAGAGCGTTTTTCCGCGCTTGCGACAGATGCGATACGTGCGAATCTGCTGGAGGTGTGTGGATACAAAACTCAGCTTTTAGAGTTTGTTGATTTTGCGCATACGCCAAAGAATATTCTGATCCGTGCGGTGCAGAAGAAGATCGTGCCGCGTGCGGTAAAACAAAACTACCTCACGGAGGTGGAACATATGATGGAGGAGTTTCATTTTACACCGACACTGTATGGACTGCTGAAAGACAGCGGGAAAATTTAAAAATCAAAATGGGTGTGGCTGTTTTGCCACACCCATTTTAGGTTACGGAAGTTTACTTAACTGGCTGTTGTGGTATTGGCCGGAAAAAGTGACATCCTCTCCGAACCATTCCGGCGGAGTGAAATTATTTGCCTCTTCCTCTGTTTCAAATTCTACTTCGGCGAGCAGCAGTGGTGCGAGATCTCCCTCAAACACATCTAATTCGATCGTATATTTAGGGGCAAGCGGGATCAGATAGCGGCGTTTCTGAATCAGCCTTCCGTCGATTTTTTCTTTCAGGTGAAGAAATGCTTCTTCATTTAAGGGGAGATTGTATTCCTCACGCACCATCATGCCTTTTCCCTTGCAGGTCAGAATGTAATCGTCATTGGAGCGGCGGATGCGCACGACCGGGTTAGTGTTTAAGTAGCCCTGTTCGATCACTTTACAGGCATACTGTTCTAAGTGGTCAGGTAAGGTTTTTACCAGATATTTACGTTCAATTTCCATGGTGTAGAAACTCCTTTTGGTTTAAAAAATTTTTAATTGGTGCGTGAAAACAGCACTACTGCATCTATTATAGCAGTTGCAGGGGCAGGAAAAAAGAAGTATTGGAAGACATGTAAGTCATTGACCACAAAAAATCAGTTTGCTATACTTTATCTGTACAAAAATGGAAAACAAAAGCTTTAGAAAGGCAGGAAATATTTATGAGTAAAATTGGAATTTTCATGGCAGATGGCTGTGAGGAAATTGAGGGACTTACCGTAGTTGATGTTGTGCGTCGTGCAAAAATGGAGATCGTTATGCTCTCAATTACCGGAAAAAAAGAAGTGACAAGCTCTCACGGGGTTACTTTTTTAGCAGATGCGCTTGCAGAAGAAACCGGATATGAAGACCTGGATGGAATCGTGCTTCCGGGCGGTATGCCGGGAACCATGCATTTACTGGAAAATGAGACCGTCAATGCCGTGATCCGCAAGTTTGCAGAGGAAGGAAAATTGGTTGCTGCGATCTGTGCAGCTCCGAGTGTGTTAGGCGCAGCAGGCCTGTTAGAAGGGAAACACGCAACCTGTCATCCGGGCTTCGAGGAAAAATTAACCGGTGCGACGACCAGCGAGGATGAGGTTGTAGTGGACGGCAATATCATCACAAGCCGCGGTATGGGAACAGCGATTCCGTTTGCGTTTGAGATCGTGCGTTACTTTACCGATGATGAGACAGTAGAGCATGTCCGTCAGGGACTTGTGTACCGTGCGAATGAAAAATAGTAAAGTGTATGTTGTATAAGAAAAACGGCTTCACATCACACCATGGATGTGGAGCCGTTTTTGGTCTTGCGGCAAGTTGTTTTTTACTTGCGGCAAATCGTTTTTTATTTGCGGGAAGTTGTTTTTTACTTCCGGCAAGTTGTTTTTTTACTTGCCTGACATCTGCTCTTCCTGTTTCATGGTCATTTTTTTGACCATCTCGCCGCCGATGCTTCCTGCCTGTGCAGAAGTAAGGTCACCATTGTAACCCTCTTTTAACGGTACACCGATCTCGCTTGCTACTTCCTGTTTAAAACGGTTCATAGCCTCTTTTGCCTGTGGTACAGCCATTTTGCTGGTGTTAGAACCAGAATTGTTAGATCCACTCATGGATTTCACCTCCGTAAATTAATCTGTTGTTTGTTATTAGGATTTACAAGTAAGAATTACTGTATGTCCTAATCCTATTATTTACAGGGGGAGAAAAAATATGTTGGTAAATTCTGACAGATAAAAAACAATAGCAGAGTTTAAAAGAAAGAACGGGTACAAAAAACGGTTTGTAAATGCTACATGTGAGAGGTATAATAACAAGCAGATATATATAGCAGAAGCCGGAAAAATGGAGGTAATTTGCGTGCCGAAAGTGTTTAATACAACAGCAGTCTGTATTCCGAAAGAGCATTATATGGTAAATCTGGATGAACGTCTGAAAAAAATCAAAGTATTCGTGGATGCTGGAAAATATTTTACGATTAACAGGGCAAGACAATACGGAAAGACTACGACGCTTCGTGCACTGTATCTTTATCTGCAGGGAGAATATTATGTGGTTTCAATGGACTTCCAGACTTTTGGGAGTGCCGAGTTTCAGACAGAAACAATTTTTTCACGTTCTTTTGCAAATTCCTTTTTGAGATCGTTGAAAAGAAATCCGGTCAATAAAACAGAACAGTTAAATGAAGCAATGGCACAACTGGAGAAAAGTGTGGCTTCACAGAATGATTTTTTTGCATTGAAAGCACTCTTTGAACAGCTGGGAGATATCTGTGCAGTTTCGGATAAACCGATCGTCCTGATGATCGATGAGGTGGACAGTGCATCAAATAACCAGGTGTTTTTAGATTTTCTTGCACAGCTCCGCGCCCAGTATATGGAGCGTGATATATATCCGACATTCCGGTCAGTTATTTTGGCTGGGGTATATGATGTAAAGAATTTAAGGGGAAAGATACGCCCGGAAGATGAGCACAGGTATAACAGTCCGTGGAATATTGCAGCGGATTTTGATATTTCCATGAGTTTTTCAAAAAATGAGATAGCGGGGATGCTTACGGAATATGAAGCAGACTATAAAACCGGTATGAATGTGGATGAGATGGCGGGACTGTTGTTTGATGATACTTCCGGTTATCCGTTCCTTGTTTCGAGGTTATGTCAGTTGATGGATGAAGTAGTCTGCAAAAAAGAAACTTATGGTTCGAAATCAGCGGCATGGACAAAAGAAGGATTTTATGAGGCACAAAGACTGATTCTGGCAGAAAAAAACATGCTGTTTGAGTCTTTGAGTGAGAAACTTGTCAGTTATCCTGAATTAAATGATATGCTAAAGTCTCTGCTTTTTACCGGAAAGCCGATTGTTTTTAATTATTATGAGCCGTCGATCGGCGTTGCATCCATGTTTGGATTTGTAAAAAATAAAAATGGTATGCTTGTGGTTGCAAACCGTATATTTGAAACGTGGCTGTACAATTTTTATCTGTCTGCGGCAGATATGCAGAAAAAGGAAATATACGCTGCATCATTAATGGATAAAAATCAGTTTATCGTCAATGGCTGTCTGAATATGCGATTGATCTTAGAAAAATTTGTGGTTCATTTTCATGATCTGTATGGGGATCAAAATGAAACATTTTTGGAAGAGGAAGGACGAAAATATTTTTTGCTTTATTTACGTCCGATCATTAATGGCACTGGAAATTATTATATTGAAGCACAGACAAGAGGACAGAAACGCACAGATGTGATTGTAGATTATCGTGGACATCAGTATGTGATTGAAATGAAGATCTGGAGGGGACAGGAATATAACAATCGTGGAGAGAAACAGTTAGCTGGATATCTGGACGATTATCATGTGAATAAAGGATATATGGTCAGTTTTAATTTTAACAGGAAAAAGAAAACAGGCATCCGGGAAATTGTTTTTAATGACAAAGTAATTATTGAGGCGGTTGTATAGGCAGGGCATGTACAATCGGATGAAAGAGTGAATGTCCAGAGATTTCGCTTTAAAAAATAAAAACCCCTGTTCTGCCTGTGAATTCCAGGCAAAGCAGGGGATATCAATTTTGGGTATCAAATTACTGTTTTTTTCTGTATAATCACTCAAAAAGGACACCTTTTATTGTATAATTATGTTATGGAACAAAACATACGAAAGAAGGTGTCCTGAATGAAAAATTAGCATTGAAGAAACTGCTAACTTATATGAAGAGTGTACATAAAATCCCGCAAAAAATCAAGTGTTTAACGGACGAAAGAAAAAGAAAATCTATTCCATTGTTTAACATTGTCATGCCGGTATTGCTTTTTCTGATGCTGCAGTATGAAAGTTTCCATACCATTTTTTCAACCCCTGAAAGCATGCCGAAAAGACTGAAAAACTGTCTGAGCCGAAAAAAACACACAGGGGAAACCGAATACTTTTACCGGAGTGTGGTGTGCATGATTATAGGTAAATCACCACACATAATTCTGGGGCAGGAAATGTTAAAACCAAGGGATGGTTCTGGGAAAGACGAAGGAGAACTGACAGGCGGAAAAAGGTTGATTGAGCGGCTGAAGAAACGGCATGGACATTTCAGGAAGTGGTATAAGCCGAAAGAGCATAAACCGGATTTTTTGCGATGATCTGCTAACAGAAAAAGTGAAACAGATTTTATGTGAAAAAGGCGGATAGAAAATCAGCAGAAAAAATATATAGGGAAAAAGCAGGGGGAATTTTGCGCGTATTGACCAGGAACGAAGGGTAACCGCAGATGGAATGCTGATAACTGGATTATTTATAAAAATGCATAGATAAAAAAGTTAAAAGCGAAATCCCTGCGGATGCTCCTGTTTCATTGACAGGCAATCCCGTGTGCTCTATAATAGAAACGTTATGATACGTTAAAGAGAAGGGAACGGAGAAATTTATGGATACAAGGAAACCGGATATTTTTGACCGGCTGATGCATCTGCCGGTTTTAAATATCTTTGAACCGTTTTATAAAAAACATAAGGAAATGCTTTTATATCTGTTTTTCGGTGGATTGACATTTGTGATAAGTGTTATCACATATGCCTTTTTTAATGTTTCACTGGGAATGAACGAGCTTGTCGCAAACATTTTTTCATGGATTTTAGCGGTTTTATTTGCTTTTTTTACAAACCGTATCTGGGTATTTGACGGGAAGACAAATGGCGCGAAAGAATTTTTTGTACAGATGATAAACTTTTTCGGTGGAAGAGTTGCAACGTTAGTTGTTGAGGAAGTGATTCTTTTCGTGTTTATCACAAAACTGGGATTTGGAAGCATGGTGGTAAAAATTGTAGCCCAGATCATTGTGATCGTATTGAATTATGTGATCAGTAAATTATGGGTTTTCCGGAAATAAAAAGTTGTATCGGGCAGGGGGTTGATAGAGCCTGAGGGCATAATTGAACAGAATTAAAGGGAGAAAGTAAATGAAGGCAGTCTTATATATGGTAATTCCGTGTTATAATGAGGAAGAAGTTTTACCGGTAACTTCTGGTCTGTTTTTAGAGGAATTACAGTTGCTGATCGAAAAAGAAAAGATAAGTGAAGAGAGCCGCATCCTTTTTGTCAATGACGGGAGTAAGGACCGCACATGGGAGATTATAGAAGAGCTTGCCAGGGAGAATCCACACTTTATTGGAATCTGTCAAAGCCGCAACAGAGGACATCAGAATGCAGTCCTTGCAGGACTGATGGAGGCAAAAGATGTCAGTGACATTACGATATCGATCGATTGTGACGGGCAGGATGATATCGCAACGATGGAAGCGATGGTGGATGCTTACTATGACGGGGCGGAAGTGGTCTATGGTGTCAGAAGCAGCCGTGATACGGATACCTTCTTTAAGCGATTTACGGCACAGGCTTTTTATAAGGTCTTAATGCGGATGGGGGTGGAAACCGTTTATAATCATGCAGATTACCGGCTGATATCGGCGAGGGTATTAAAGGAATTTGCAGGTTTTAAAGAGGTAAATTTATTTCTGCGCGGGATGATCCCGCTGGTTGGATTCAAGAGTACGAGTGTTTTTTATGAGAGGCATGAGAGGATCGCAGGGGAATCGCATTATCCGCTCGCAAAGATGGTCAATCTGGCGATTGACGGGATCACGAGCTTAAGTGTAAAACCGCTCCGTCTTATTTCAGGTCTTGGAATTGGCGTGTCTGTGTTAAGTTTTGTTGGAGTTTTATGGGCCGTTATTACACAGATCTGCGGCAGAACGGTGACCGGATGGGCAAGTACCGTCTGTGTGATCTGTTTTATGGGAGGTGTACAGCTTGTCTGTCTTGGCGTGCTGGGCGAATATATTGGAAAAATTTACATGGAAGTCAAGGCAAGGCCGCGCTATATCATCAGCGAGCGTACCTGGACGAAACAAAATGAGGATGAAGAAAAAGGAGAATAGAGAAACAAATGAAGATTTCATTGATTGTTCCATGCTATAACGAGCAGGAAGCATTACCGATCTTTTATCGGGAAACCAAAAAAGTTATGGAGTCCATGGACTGTGATTATGAAATGATTTTTGTCAATGACGGGTCAAAGGATGGAACACTGGAGCTTTTGAAAGAGTTTGCAAAAGAAGATACACATGTGACCTATATCGGATTTTCCAGAAATTTTGGAAAGGAAGCTGCCATGTATGCGGGCTTTTGTAATGCGGAGGGAGACTACGTTGCCGTTATGGATGCGGATATGCAGGATCCTCCGTCATTATTACCACAAATGCTTGATATATTAGAGAATCAGGGGTATGACAGCGTGGCAACGCGCCGTGCTACAAGAAAAGGAGAACCGGTGATAAGAAGCTGGTTTGCAAGAATGTTTTACCGTCTGATCAATAAGATTTCGGATGCGGATATTGTGGATGGTGCGAGAGATTTCCGACTGATGAAACGCAGCATGGTTGATGCGATCGTCGAGATGGGAGAGTACAACCGTTTTTCAAAAGGAATTTTTGGGTGGATCGGTTTTAAGACATACTGGCTTCCATATGAGAACGTTAACCGTGTGGCAGGGGAAACAAAGTGGAGTTTCTGGAAACTGTTTCGCTATGCGATTGATGGTGTGATTAACTTTTCACAGGCACCGCTTTCCGTGGCATCCTGGTTTGGAATGTTTATGACATTTGTTTCGTTTATCGCAGTTGTGTTTATCATTATCCGTAAACTGATCTTTGGTGATCCGGTCGATGGCTGGGCATCAACCGTATGTATTATTACGCTGATCGGCGGCATACAGTTATTCTGTATGGGAATTATGGGACAGTATATTGCAAAAACATATCTGGAAGTCAAAAAAAGACCACACTATATCGTTTCGGACACAAACCGTGAGGATATGGAAAAAGTGAAATAGTGTCAAAGATAAGCAGGAGGTTAGGTATGAAGAAAAAGGTATTGGCAGTGTTTATGGCAGTCTTTGTCACTGTGGGGACTGTGCTTGCACCGGCGGAGACCGGTTCTGTTTATGCGGCACAGATTACAGAAGAGCAGACGGAGGAGATTACGCCGGAAACGGAAACAGAACTTCAGAAAGAAGTGCAGAGTGAGGAAACTGAAACCGAAACTGGGACGGAGCAGGCTGACGCAGAGGACAAAGATACAGAAAATGCGAGTCAGACGGAGCAGAAAGCCGGTGTGACACAGAGTGAAGCAACGGAAATTGAAGTGTCAGAAACGGCAGAGACTGAGGAAGTGGAGACTAAGACGGCCGGGGAAACAGAAACACTGGAAACGCAGACGGTGGAGGAGACAGAAATACTGGAAACCGAAGAGGTCGAAGAAACTGAGGAGGCGGAAACCAGGGCGGCTGCACTTACAGGAATGCCGACGGGTCTTCTGCCGTTTGAAGCAGTTGGTGAAATCACACTGGATGGCGAAACTGCGGAAGAGGAAGAAGCAGAAAATATTTTAAAATCATCTGCTTATTATAACAGTACCTGGGAAAAATATGGAAGTTATTATTTTTATAATCAGTTAAGCAGTAAGGAAAAGACATACTGGGATGCTTTGAATAAAGTTTGTTTAAAGTATATGACAACACAGGCAGATGCAGCAAAATACAATATCAGTGGGACAACTTACTATTATATTGATATAGTAGGCAGCAGTTCGCTGTCATTATCGCAGATGGAGGAGGTATATCAGATCTTCCGTTATTCAAATCCACAGTACTATTTCTTAAAGAGTGCATACTTAAAAAATGGAACTTATGGTATTGCAGGCTGTGTTTATCCTGCATTTGCAAATGGTTCCGCACGTGCAGCTACAACAAAAAAAGTGCAGAGTCAGGTTTCATCCTGGCAGAAGAAGATCGATGCCTGCTCAACAGATGAGAAAAAGGTAAAAATGATCCATGATCTGATCATTGATAAAGTGGAATATAACCAGACCTTATATGATAATAATTTTAAAGATGAGGATACGGCATATTCCCAGTCTGCCTACAGTGTATTTTGCACAGATCTGACGGTATGTGCGGGATATTCACAGGCATTTGAGATGATGTGCAATGGCTCAGGAATCGATGCCGTAGCAGTAACAAGTTACTATCACGAGTGGAATAAAGTGCGTCTTAACGATTCCTGGTACAATGTAGACTGTACATGGGATGATGCGGACGGAACCATTTACTATGGTTATTTTGAAAGAAGCGATAATTATTATGATACAGTAAATTATAGTTCCTATGTTTTCCATGCGGAAGAAGATATCTGGGAGGGTTACCTGCCGGCATGTACGATCGATTCCGGGGCGACATCCACAGCACCGGGAACGATTGCCACAATCACTCAGACAGCTGCAAAGCCGGTCATTTCAGCGTCGGTAAGCGGTACCTCCTATAAAGTAAAAATAACATCGAAAACATCTGGGGCAGTTATTTATTATACCACAGACGGAAGTGAGCCAAATGCGGCATATTCAAAGGGCACACGTTATACGGGAGCATTTACAGTTTCCCCTGGTAAGACGGTGAAGGCAGTTGCAGTCTGCAATAAATATGCGGACAGCAGTGTTTCATCGAAGAAACTCGCAAAGCTGACAACTTATAAGATCACATTCAAGAGCAATGGCGGCAAGGGAAGCATGAGCAAGCAGAGGATGGCAAAGGGTGTTTCCACCGCGATCTCAAAAAATAAGTTTTCAAAAAAATATTGGAAAACGAAAGCTGATATTGTAGAGCAAGAATTTTTGAAATGCTTTAAATCTGTTTTTCACGAAGATGCTAGATATCATATGGCTGTATGTGAGAAACCGGGTACGCAAGAACATGACATATTAATTGAATTTAAGAATTATATTTTAATTGCAGAGGTAAAAGCTTCAAAAGTAAGGGAACCATTTTTCAATCCAGAAAAAGCATACATACGAATTAAAGATCATTTTTTCTCTGAAAGTGGTATTGGCTATGCATATAATCAGGCTTGCATTTTAAAAAAGAAAATTGAGACTGAAACAGATATTGTATTGTATGAGGATATGAGAAAGCCATTTGAACTTCATGATATACAAAGCAAAAATATTATTCCTATTGTCCTAACATTGAATCAGTTTGGTGGAATTGCAATAAATACTTCACTTTTATTAACACCAGAGGAAGGACAATCATATCCATGGGTATGTAATCTTCATGATTTTCAAAATTTGATTGAGATATTAAATTATTTGAAAAAGACGGAAGATGACTTTGTTGAATATGTTGAGTGGAGAAGTATAAAGCATAAAGATATTATAGCTAGTGATGAACTTGATATAGTAGAACAGTATTTTACTATTCCAAAAATGAAAAAAGAAGCAGGAACAGTATTTATTGCTAATAACGTAAAAAGAAGTTTGATAGATAAAATTTATTTTGAGAAGTTGGGATTAGCTTTTCCGGATGTGAACAGTGAACATGAAGAAAACAATGAAGTTTCAACAGTTTTCAAGAGCAGAAAAAAGGTATATCCGAATGATTTATGTCCATGTGGAAGTGGAAAAAAGTTCAAAAAATGTCATAAGGGAAAAGGTATATATGATTAATAAAAATTTGCAAATGAAGAATTATTTGATAGCACCTAAGAGAAATTGTTACTGACCTCATGAGCTG
>OHCA01001080.1_pt1 | contig 10622 bp, 10 predicted proteins | sample 1577541 | NCBI WGS metagenome assembly OHCA01 (sample SAMEA3879598, study PRJEB24766) | human gut metagenome | biome: human-associated habitat; feature: feces | place: USA | collected 1985/1987 | reverse complement strand
CGTGCCGAGCCCATCGACGTGTACCCGCTGCTGCGCCCGTTCGCCATCGGGCTGTGCATCCTCTTCTTCCCCACCTTCGTCATCGGCACGATCAACACGGTGCTCTCGCCCGTGGTGAAGGGCTGCCACGGGATGCTCGAATCACAGACCTTCGACATGAACCGATACCGGGAACAGAAGGAAACGCTGGAGAGGGAGGCGTTCCGCCGTGACCCGGAGAAGGCGTATCTGGCGAGCAAGGAGGACTTCGACAAGAAGCTCGACGAGCTGGGCTGGTCGCCCAAGGACTTGAAGACGATGGCGGTGATGTACATTGACCGGACGGAGTACAACATGAAGCGGAGCATCCGGCTGTGGTTCCAAGAACTGCTCGAACTGCTGTTCCAGTCGGCTGCGCTGGTGATCGACACGATACGGACGTTCTTCCTGATCGCCCTCTCCATCCTCGGTCCGATAGCGTTCGCCCTCTCGGTCTATGACGGGTTCCAGAGCACGCTCACGCAGTGGATAACGAGGTACATCTCCATCTACATGTGGCTGCCCGTGAGCGACCTGTTCAGCTCGGTGCTGGCACGCATCCAAGTGCTGATGCTCACCCGTGACATCGAGGCGATGAGCGACCCGACCTTCATCCCGGACAGCTCGAACACGGTGTACATCATCTTTTTAATCATCGGGATATTCGGGTACTTCACCATACCGACCGTCGCCAACTGGATCATCATGGCGGGCGGGGTGAGCCACGCCAACCGTGCGATGAACCAGACCGCCACGAAGGTAGGCAACGTCGCCGCAGCGGGTGCGGGCGCAGCCGTGGGGAACATCGCCGGAAAAATCGTCAAGTAGCGGCGGATGTCCCAAGAACATGAGTCATAACGAATAAAAAACCGGAAACATGGAATTTAAAAGTTTGAAAAATATCGAAACGAGCTTCAGGCAGATACGGCTCTTCACGCTGGTATTCGCCAGCCTGTGCGCCGTGGTGACGGGCTTCGCCCTGTGGAAGTCGTACAGCTTCGCCGAGGCGCAGCGGCAGAAGATCTACGTGCTGGACAACGGCAAGAGCCTGATGCTGGCGCTCTCGCAGGACGTGCGGCAGAACCGCCCGGTGGAGGCACGGGAGCACGTGCGCCGCTTCCACGAGCTGTTCTTCACGCTCTCGCCCGACAAGTCGGCTATCGAGGGCAACATCAGGCGTTCGCTGCTGCTGGCGGACAAGAGCGCCTTCAACTACTACAAGGACCTCTCGGAAAAGGGGTATTACAACCGGATAATCTCGGGGAACATCAACCAGATGATAGAGATAGACAGTCTGCGGTGCGACTTCGACAAGTACCCGTACAGCGTGCGGACATTCGCCCGGCAGATCATCCTGCGGGAAAGCTCCGTTACGGAGCGCAGCCTTGTGACCCGCTGCCGCCTGCTGGATGCGGTCAGGAGCGACAACAATCCGCAGGGCTTCATCATCGAGGGCTTCGAGGTCACGGAGAACAAGGATTTGCAGACCCTCAAACGCTGACGGCTATGATAAGGAAATTCATCACAAAGGCGCAGGATTGGGCGGACGGGAAGCTCCGCCGCCTCGCCGGGCGTATCTCGCCCGACATGCGTGTGGCAATCATCCTCGTGATGCTGGCGGCGTTCGGCGCACTGTCGGTCTATATGACCGTCTCCTCCATCTACCGCATCGGCAGGAATGACGGGAAGGAACTGGGGATAGAGCATATCAGGCGCCTGCAATTGCCCAATGACAGTATTATCAACCCTTTTGAAAGCGGACGGCATGGGACTGGCGGAGAAGTTGAGTGAGTGGCTGCTCCGCCGCCGGGAGCGGCAGGAGGAGCGGAACATGAGGCAGGCAAAGGCGTATTTCGGGAGCCTGCTGAATAAGAGGCGTGCGGATGCCGGTGCAATCCTCCAGTCCGTCAGGGACTACCGGGACTGCCCGGAGGTGACAAGGAAACAGGCGGAGCTGCTGCTGGAACACAGGTTCTTCCGGTACGTGTACCAGACGGGCTATCCCGAATGGCGGGCGGTCATGGACGCCCTGAAAGAGACCCGTTACGGGATGCGTGAGGGGTCGGCAATCCCTCGGAGCGTGAGGGAGGCGGCGGAAAGCCCGATACTGCGTCTGGCGGCGCAATACAAGGTGCTGGAGCACGAGTACACGAGGCGCAACGCCCCGCAGCCGCTATCCCCCGAAGCGCAGGCGGAACGGGATGCGGCGCACCGGCTGCTGAACTGCTGCATGAGGGAGGGCGACCTCGACGCACTGAAAAGGCTTGCCCTGAAAGGCGAGAAACCGGACGACTCGGTGGCCATCCGCCACGGGCTGGCGGAAGGCTACCGCAGGCTCGAAGAACTGAGCCGGGAATGGAACGAGGAGATGCGGGGCGACAACCACACCGTCATGGAACAGATCGAGTTGCGGGAGGCGGACGAGCGGGGAAAGCTGATGCGGCAAGCCGCCGCCCTTTACGAGAGGAAGACGGGCGGCAGACTGCCCGGCGACTATCTGGAAGCGGTGAAGGCGGAACGGGCGCTGCTCCACGGGCTCGCCCGCCACGGTTGGGACGGTCAGCGGGAAGTACCGAAGGAGACGGTGGAGAAGTACGGGCTGACGGAGGATTTTGCCGGCATCGCCCGGCTAAGGTGGGACTACCACCTGAGCGAGGACAACGGGGATTTCTCCCGAGACTACCCGGAAGCCGCCATCGGACGCCACAACCGTGCCATCCGGGAGCGTGCGGCGAAAGAACTGGCAGGTCTGGAAGCGAGGCTGTTCCCCGAAAAGGCGGCAAGCCGGGAACGGAAGGCTGCGCACCTGCGGGCGGACAACCGGGCAAGCCCCACGGCATCGCTCAAACGGGAACAAAAGGAGCCGCCCGGCAAGCGGCAAGCCGGGGAGACAGGCAGAAGGAAGCCTCCGGGGAGAAGAATCAGAATGTAGGACAACCATAAATTTTTGACATGATGGAAGAACAGAACCAAGAAAAAGCAACGGCAACGCAGCACGTAAAGGCGGCGGATGCCGCAGCCCCGGAAACGGGGAACGGAAAGAAAGAGGACAAGGGCGGCGGGAAAAAGGAGAAGAAGACTGCCAAGCCGCTCACCCCGAAACAGTTGCAGCAACGGAAAAAGCTGATGGTATATCCGCTGATGGGCTTGCTGTTCCTCGGCTCGATGTGGCTGATATTCGCGCCTTCGGAAGAGCGGGACGTGAACCGGGACACCGTGGGGGCGTTCAACGCCGACATCCCCCTGCCGGAGAACGACGGGATCATCGGCGACAAGCGGAAAGCCTACGAGCAGGCGCAGGCGGAAAGGCGGCAGGCGGAGAAGGTACGCTCGCTGGAGGACTTCGCCTTCTCCGAAGAGAGCGATGCGGACGGGGTGGAAATGGAACTGCCGGACAGCGAGCCGGAACGGGAACCGTTCAGGGACTACTCGGGCAACGGCGGCGGCCGCTCCTCCGTCGCCGCCTACCGGGACATCAACCGGAAACTCGGCTCGTTCTACGAAGAGCCGAAGGTGGACGGGGAAAAGGAGGAGCTGAAAAGGCAGGTGGAGGAGCTGACCGCCAAACTGGAAGAAAGGGAACGGCAGGCGGGCGGAATCGACGATCAGGTGGCACTGATGGAGAAGAGCTACGAGCTTGCCGCCAAGTACATGGGGCAGAACGGGCAGGACGGCGCAACCGTGCAGGCACCCGCCACCGTGCAGAACGGCAACGGCTTGGGACAGCCCGCCGTGGCGGTGCAGGCGGCACGGGAGCGGACGGTATCGGGGCTGCGACAGCCCCTAAGCGATGCGGAGTTCATGCGGCGGTACAGCCAGCCGAGGAACTACGGCTTCAACACGGCGGTGGGCAGCGGGTACACCCTCGGGAAGAACACGATAGCCGCCTGCATCCACCAAGACCAGACGGTTATGGACGGTCAACAGGTGAAGCTCCGGCTGCTCGAACCGTTGCAGGCGGGAAACCTGACCATCCCACGCAATACGGTGGTATCCGGTACAGGCAAGGTGCAGGGGGAACGGCTCGACATCACGGTATCGTCCGTCCAGTACCAAGGTAACATATTGCCGGTGGAATTGGCGGTCTATGACAACGAGGGAATGAAAGGGCTGTGCATAGAAACCTCACTGGAGCGGGAAGCGGCAAAGGAGGCGATGGCGAACATCGGCGGCGGGCTGGGAACGAGCATCTCGTTCGCACGGAGCGCCGGGCAACAGGTGGCGATGGACATCACCCGTGGGCTGATGCAGGGCGGCAGCCAGTACCTCGCCAAGAAGTTCCGCACGGTAAAGGTGCACCTGAAAGCGGGTGATCCGCTGATGCTCTACGCCAAACAACAATAAATCAACAAATTATAAAACCATTAAAAAGTAAAGACAATGAAAAAGATTTTTGGATGGGTCGCCCTGCTTGTGGGCATGGTGACGGGTGCGAACGCACAGGTGAACGACACGATACAGCGGACCACGGGCAACGACCTGTATCAGGGGATTACACGGAAGCTACCCTACCGGCAGATGGTTACGCCCCACGGGGTGCAGGTGACGTTCGCCAAGACGGTGCATATCATCTTCCCCTCGGCGGTGCGGTACGTGGATTTGGGAAGCGACCGGATTATCGCCGGGAAAGCGGACGGTGCGGAGAACGTGATCCGGGTGAAGGCGGCAACCGAGGGGTTTCCGGGGGAAACGAACTTTTCCGTCATCTGCGAGGACGGGAGTTTCTACTCGTTCAATGCCCGGTATGCGCATGAGCCGGAGATGCTGAACATCGAAATGAAGGATTTTTTGGAGAACGGGGACACGACGGACTTTTCGCATACCCGCATGAACATCCATTTCCGTGAGCTGGCAGGCGAAAGCCCGCTCTTGGTGAAGCTGATCATGCAGAGCATCTACAAGGAGGACAGGCGGGAGATCCGGCACTTGGGCTGCAAACGCTTCGGGGTGCAGTTCCTCCTGAAATCCGTCCACTCGCACAACGGGCTGTTCTATTTCCACACGGAAACGAGGAACAGGTCGAACGTGGCTTTCCGGACGGACTTTATCCGGTTCAAGATCGTGGACAAGAAAGTGCCGAAGCGCACCGCCATTCAGGAACGGGTGATAGACCCGGTGCGCAGCTACAACGAGGTGCTGGTGACGGAGGGGAAAAGCGACGTGCGCACGGTGTATGCCGTCCCGCAGTTCACCATACCGGACGACAAGCTGCTGGTCATCGAGCTGTTCGAGAAGGACGGCGGCAGGCACCAGACCATCCGGGTGGAGAACGCCGACCTCGTGGCGGCAAGACAGATTAACGAACTGAAAATCAAGTAAGCGATGAAAAGGTTACTGTTCATTATCCTGCTTTTCGGGGTGTGCCTGACTTTCAACCGGGCACACGCCCAACGGTGCCTGCCCGGAATGAGGGGCATACAGCTCACGGGCGGGCTGTCGGACAACATGCGCTGGAAAAACGGCGACGGCTTCGGCTACCACGCCGGGATAGCGGTGAGCACCTACACGAAGAACGCCCACCATTGGGTGGTCGGTGCGGAATACTTGGAGAAGCGGTACGGCTACCGGGACTGCCTCTATCCGGCAAGCCAGCTCACGGGCGAGGGCGGCTATTACCTGAACTTCCTGTCAGACCGGAAAAAGACGTTCTTCGCCGCACTGGGGCTGTCCGCCCTTGCCGGGTACGAGACGGTGAACTGGGGCGAGAGCCTGCTGCCGGACGGCTCCCGGCTCACGGATGAGGACAATTTCATCTACGGGGGTGCGCTGACGCTGGAGCTGTCCGCCTACGTGACGGACAAGATTGTCTTGCTGGTAAACGGTCGCCAACGGGTGCTGTTCGGCGGCGACTGCGGGAAGTTCCACACGCAGGTCGGCGTGGGAATACGTTTTATGATTCGATAACAACTGATTGATTGCAAAGTATATGAAAAAGATAATCTATCAAATGCTCACGGGCTGCTACATCGTGGCCGCCCTCGTGCTGGTCGCAGCCTGTAATGACGGGCTGGACATTCAGACGAAATACCCGTTCACGGTGGAGACGATGCCCGTCCCGAAGGAGCTGAAAGTGAACGAGACGGCGGAGATACGGTGCGAGCTGAAACGGGAAGGACGCTGGGAGGACACCCGGTACACGATCCGCTGGTTCCTCTTCGACGGGGAAGGGACGCTCAAACTGGACGACGGCACAGCGTTGCTGCCCAATGACCGCTACCCGCTGGAGAAAGAGACGTTCCGGCTCTATTACACCCCGCTGTCGGACGAACAGAGCGGCTTCACCGTCTGGGTGGAGGACTCGGACGGTCAGGCGGTCGAGCTGGAGTTCGACTTCAATGCGGACAACGACAAGGAGGACGGGGATGGAACGGAATGATCTGGTTCTATACCTCGACATACCGGAATTTTCCGAAGCCCTGTATGCCTCGAAGTGGCGGACGGACATTGTCCTTCCACAAGCGGGGGACAATATACATCCGGAAAACCTGCTGTCGGAGAAAACGCTCGCCATGCTGGAGACGGTTTCCGCCGGGGAGGTCTGGGAAGACATGAAGGACGACTGCCGGACCATGCGCCGGGTCGTGGAGCACGAGCTGTTCCGGGTGACGGAACGGGGATTTCACCTACGCAGGGACGGGACACCGTGCTGCACGCTGACGCTGCAAAGATACCGTGTGCACGATGCCGGAAGGCGGATGAAAACAGAAGTGCCGCCACCTTGTCCAGCCCGGGGCGTGGAACGGAAAAGCGGGAAAATCCGGTTTTATTTCCGGAAATACTTTGTGCATATCGACGTGCCGGACACGCTGCCGCAATACCCGGAGGTGCGTGAGTTCGTGAACATAAAGTCGCTGCTCTCGGAGGCGGATAAAAAACTGCTGGCGGAAACGGAATGCGATGAAGCGGAAAGCCTGCTGGAACGGATAGAGAATGAAGGCTATTGCCATGTCCGGGCGAGGTGCTGGACGCCGGACGAGGAGAGCGGCGGATGGATGTGCGTGTTGTCGGTGGATGTTTAAAGGGGTTTATAACAAGAAAAAATGTAAAAACATGGAACGAGAAGAAAGAATGTATCAGGTGCCTTTAGAGATGATATGCAGGCACGACCGCACGGCGGAGGTCTGCCGTGCCGCCGTTGAAGAGGACGGCTGGCAGTTGGAGAACGTGCCCGAGGAGATGAAGACACCGGAACTGTGCCGGAAGGCGCTGGAAACGGAAGCGGGATTCGGGAACGACTTCCACCGGGGGCTGGTCCAACATATCCCGTCCCCGGAGGTGTGCATGGAGGTGCTGAAGGAGTGCCGGGAGAACAACCCGGAAGAACTCTACGGGGTGGCGGTGGCTATCCGCCCGGAGGTGATGAACGGCGAAATGGCGGACTTCCTGCTGCCGCTGGACGGCAGGTGCATCAGCATCCTGCCCGTACACCTGCAAACGCCGGAGCGGGTACGGGTGGCGGTGGAAACGTCGGGGATGTCCGCCGTCGGGCGTGGCGGAGTGCCGAAAAGCCTGCTCACGCCCGATGTGTATGTCAGGTGCGCCGCCCACAGCCGGGAGTCGCTGATGATGATCCCGTGGGCGGAACGCTCGCCGGAGGTCTGCCTGATGGCGAAGACACTGTACCCGGACTGGGTGAGGAACCACCCGGAGTTCGTGCCGGAGAGCGTGCGTAACCAAGACAGCATCTACACGCTGAACAGCCTGATGGAAAGCCTGACGGGGGAAAAGTTCAGCTACCGGCAAATGACGGACTTCTACAACGGGAAGCCGCTGGAGGTGAAACGGATGGAGACGCCGGACGGCGTGCAGAAGGACAAGTCGGTGAAGTTCGACAAGGAGACGGGGAAGTTCTCCTTCTCCGACATCCGGCAGGAGCGGAAACGGGGATTGAAGATGTAGGGTGAGCCGTGAAATAAAAACAGGAACATTATAATACAGTAAAAATCCGAGTTTTAGGCAAGTGCGGTTTGCCGTAACGTGAAAGGTGATCCGCACTTTTATGTGCTAAGTCCATTGAAAGTTCACGTTTTCATTCGGCTTCTGTTTACTTTTTTTGTATATTTGTTTATTGCAGATGATTGTGTAGTTGTCTTTCTTCCTGTCTCATACGATGGTCATTGTCTGTTTCCGATGGTGATAGAAGGAATTAGGGGAATTATAGTTAAATTGGGTGATGATTATATGTTATAAACTATAAAAGAAAACAATGAGATATAGGTTCACACCTATACCCAAATATGTAATTGTTTTCTAATTGTGAAAAATGAACTCATCATATCGGTACATTTTTGAAGGATTTTGGGAAGATACTGTTTGTTTTTCTAAAATGGCGGTGCAAAAAGAAGTGATATTGAAGAGAATAAAGGTAAAATAGAATAAAACAGTTCTAAGGAGGAAAGTAATGCCCCGTCACCGACTTATATGTTAGTCAGCAATGGGGCATTACTTTCCTTTCTGTACATTCAAAAATTATGATTTTAGAATTTGAACTTGCTTTGCAAAATACTCATTACTTCTATTCTTTCCTTGAATAAAACGCACTTTTACTTTGGGTAATAATTTATTGAAATCACCTTTATAGGCACGGTCATCAAAATACACATTGCTGCTATTATTATCAACAGATATGAACGCAAACCATTTACCTTCCTTAATTTTTACAGTAAGAATTTTTCCTTCTTTCCATTCTGTATTTGGGGCAATAAATTCTTCGTTGTTATCTATAGATAATGTTTTGTTAACAAATTTTTCACGAGATTTACAGCATAAGAACTCGGTAAAATCTTTTGTGTCTTTTATTGCATATCTGTTCTTACCCATTTTTTCCCATTCATTTTTACAATAATAAAAGACTTGACATACTTCACGTGCAATATTGTTAAAATTATTTGACAGAAGAACCCTTTCTAATTTATCACAGAAATTATCAATGGACTTTTTCTTCATTTCACAAGTTAGAGGATACTGTCCTGTAATAAATGTGAAGATATAATATAGATGAGCTTTATATGTTTTTGCTTTCTTTGGTAGTATATTTTTACGAAAAGCATTTTCAAACATATACCACGTTAACGCACATATATAATAAGGTGTGCAAGAATGATTATCTACATATATTTTACGATTGTCCTCACATGCAAATTCTGATAACAATTTAGCTTCATGTCTGTGAGCCATATAAGGCAAATGAAGGAACATAGACACAAAAGTTTGAGTTAATACTCTTAGATTTACAATCTGAAATTTGTTAATTGTTGGAATAGAAGAGTATTGTTTATTTCTTCGTTCATAATATAACCTTGGTTCACCAATTTTTGCACAGAAATAATCTTCTAAGTTTTGGTGAAATAATTTTGTACTTTCAAAAGATTCTTCAAGGACCTGATTTTGTTTGTTTGTGCCACGCACAACTTTATTAGTAATAGATATATCTTCTGTACAAATTAATTTTATAAGTAATTGAACCTTTTCTAAAGATGTATTTTCTTTTTGAGCAAATATTGAATTACAAGTTTGGCATCCATTTACTATTTGTGGATTATCAATAGATACTAACTTATCACGGATTTGAAGAAAATCAGAACACACTATGGTTATACCATTATTACACATTAGGAACATTTCTGGCTCATTAATAATGGTCTTTTCTATTTCACTATTGACAACTCCTTTATTACCTAAATAATCACGTACATTATCATTGAAAAGAGAACGTCTAATAGTATCATCATCTTTGCGGAGTAATTTTAAAAACTCTTTTGCATCACATGTAAAGGTATATGCTTTCTTTATAAGATTATTATCATTTACGGTCAAAGGAATTATATCACGGATATTTAGTTCGACAGAATAATCATTTTCTAAATCCTTGCATATTTTTTTTAGCTCACTTCCATCAATAATAGACACATTTATATTGCTCAAACTATCGGAACATTTTGAAAGATTCTCTTTAATTATATCTTTTAGAGATTCTGTGTGATCATCTTGAGGTGCATTTCCACAAAACACGTAATATATAGATACAGAAGGATTGTCTTCCAGTTTGCGAATTACAGACATATCATTATAAATATAATCTTTCAAATCTCTTATTTGTGTTAATGCTTCACTTTCAGGTAAGCGTGGTTTTGAGAAAAAATTTTGTGCACCGATACCAAAAGTATTAAATTCAGCACTATCAAAATCTGTTTTTTCTTTAGATTGTATGAGAACAAACTCAACTTCTATTTTTTTGCTTGCCTCTACAATTTGTTCTATATCTTCTTTATTTCCGACAAGTCGCCCATTTATTTTTATGCCAACTCCGTCTAATTTTGCGTCATTTCCACCTCCTGGACTACAAAAATCCAACAAATCAGATTTTCCAACAAATGCACTTACATCATCTAAACTAAGAATTGTGTGATTTACGAACTTTTCAAAAGCCTTGGCTTCAGAAATAGTGTCATTATAAGCAATATTCCACGATTCAGTAAATCTGGTAAAAAAGCTTTTTAATACAAGATCTTTTATCATAATTGTAGTGTATGTTTTAGTATAATAGTTATATAAAAATCATTTTTTGCAAAAATAGTATTTTTTTTAATTTGAATTAGTTTAGT
>OHCA01001075.1_pt1 | contig 10683 bp, 12 predicted proteins | sample 1577541 | NCBI WGS metagenome assembly OHCA01 (sample SAMEA3879598, study PRJEB24766) | human gut metagenome | biome: human-associated habitat; feature: feces | place: USA | collected 1985/1987 | reverse complement strand
GAGCTTGACCTTGCTTCTATGGGCGAAAAGAAAGTGGCACTGTTCGCTATTATCCCGGACAACGATTCGAGCTTCAATTTCTTGGTCAGCATCCTTTATACCCAGCTATTTCAGCAGCTTTTCTTTTCCGCTGACCATATTCACGGCGGCGCATTGCCAATTCCCGTTCACTTCCTGATGGACGAGTTCGCCAATGTCAGCCTGCCGGACGACTTCGATAAGATCCTTTCCGTTATGCGTTCCCGTGGCGTGTTTGTGTCCATCATTCTTCAGAACTTGGCACAGCTCAAGGCACTGTTTGAAAAGCAGTGGGAATCCATCGTCGGCAACTGCGATGAGTTCCTCTACTTGGGTGGCAACGAGCAGTCCACCCATAAGTATGTGAGCGAATTGCTGGGCAAGGAAACCATCGACACGAACACTTACGGAAAGAGTTCCGGGCGAAGCGGAAACTATTCCACCAACTATCAGATCAGCGGTCGAGAGCTTCTAACCCCGGATGAGGTTCGTATGCTTGATAACCGCTACGCCATTCTGTTCATCCGAGGGGAACTCCCCGTGATGGACTTAAAATACGACATTCTCAAGCACCCCGCCGTTGACCTGACTGCCGACGGAAAAGGCGGCGTCTATCAGCACGGCAAGGTCACAAGTAATGTTGCGACCATTGAGGTGCAGTACCTCGACCCCGATACTCTGCCGGATACAGAGGTATCGGAAACTACCTATGAGCTGCTGTCCGATGAGGATTTCAACTCGGAAACCAACAACAATACAACAACAAAATTACGGAGGTAAATAATATGAACATTTTTAAGAAGAACACCGAGAAGCATACCGAAAAGCTGCCTATGACCGGCAAGGTTAAGAAGGGCTTCCGCATTTACTGCACCGCCGTTATGGGTGCAGCACTCATCCTCGGCACTTCGGTTACGGCGTTTGCCGCCAACGACCCCATTACCGTTATCAACAATCTGTCTACCTTTATCTTCGGGCTGATCCGTGCCATTGGTCTTATCCTGCTGGGCTTTGGCGTTGTGCAGGTCGGTTTGTCCCTGAAGTCCCACGATCCCTCTCAGCGAGCGAACGGCTTTCTCACTCTCGCAGGCGGTGTCATCATCACCTTTGCCAAGGAGATTCTCGACCTGATTGTCGGCTAAGTTCATTCACACCGTGGGGTGTTCCTGGCTTCTCAGGAACACCCCCTATTCTTTGAAAGGAGGTGCTTTTCGTGAGCGACAACTGGGTCGTACAAAATCTTCAAAGCGCACTGGAAACTTGGAACGAAAAGCTGGCTGAGATTTGGCAGCTTATCACGACAACGCCGCAGGACTTCAAAGGCGGAGGGATTTGGGGCGTGATCGTCAACATCAACGGCGCAGTGCAGTCTATCGGACTTGCACTCCTTGTGCTGTTTTTCGTCGCCGGTATGGTGAAAACCTGCGGTTCGTTCACAGAAGTCAAGAAACCGGAACACGCTCTGAAGCTGTTTGTTCGCTTCGCCATCGCCAAGGGTGCTATCACATATGGTATGGAGTTGATGCTTGCTCTTTTCAATATCGTTCAGGGAACGATTTCGACAATTATGAGTTCGGCAGGCTTCGGTTCACCCCAACAGACAGTTCTACCGGCTGAAATGATAACGACTATTGAGGACTGCGGCTTCTTTGAGTCCATCCCGTTGTGGGCTGTCACACTCATCGGCGGGCTGTTTATTACTGTGATGTCCTTTATCCTGATAATGACCGTGTACGGGCGTTTTTTCAAACTTTATATGTATACGGCGCTTGCACCCATTCCGCTTTCCACCTTTGCCGGTGAGCCGAGTCAGAATGTGGGCAAGTCCTTTATCAAAAGCTACTGCGCCGTCTGCTTGGAAGGTGCAGTGATCGTGCTGTCCTGCATCATCTTCTCGCTTTTTGCGTCCTCACCGCCCGTGGTAAACCCCGATGCGGCAGCGGTCACGCAGGTGTGGAGCTATGTAGGCGAACTGCTCTTTAATATGCTCGTTCTCGTTGGATCGGTCAAGATGAGCGACCGCATTATCCGAGAGATGATGGGACTGTAAGGAGCGCACTATGAAAAACAACACCAAAATCTATAACCGCTTCAAGGGCTTCACCCTTGAGGACTGCGATTGCCGATATTGTCTGTACTACGGCGGTAGACGCAAAGGCAATGTGAACTGCCTTGCGGATGAATGCGTCTGTGCCGATGAAATCCGTCAGGCAAAGGAACGCTATCGTAGAGAAAGGAGTATTTAATGTTTTATCAACTTTATAATATCCATCTCCTGAATGGAGAAGTCGTCCAGTCGGCGGAGGATTACGACCTCCCTGCTGAAAAGGGTTTGGTCGGTATATTTGAGCGAATGAAAGAAACGGATATTCTGACCGTCAACGATCTGCTTTTGGGTTCTGCGTATATTCCCAAGCGCAGCATCGTTTATATCGCAACCGGCGATGTAGTGGAGGGGCACAAGTATGGAAGTTAAGATCAACAGGGAAATCCGCAACTATACGGAGGCGATGTTCTTTGGACTGTCTATGAGGCAGTTCATTTTTTCTGCCTGTGCCTGTGTGGTGGCAGTAGGACTCTATTTCCTGCTCAAGCCCTATGTCGGCACGGAAACCGTATCGTGGATGTGTATTTTGGGAGCCGCCCCCTTTGCGGCTCTCGGCTTCATTAAGTACAACGGAATGACGGCTGAAAAATTCGTATGGGCTTGGTTCAAATCCGAGTTCCTGATGCCGAAGAAACTGACCTTCCGTTCCACCAACACCTACTACGAAATGATGAAGCCTGAAATGGAACACAAGCAGAAGGAGGTACTGAAAGCAAATGATTAAAACGCTTCGCAACCTGCTCAAGCAGGACAAAGAACGATTTGTTGTGCCGAGAGGGGTTCAGGATGTGATCCCCATCAAGGCGATTTACGACGATGGCATTTTTCAGGTGGGCAGAGATAAGTTCTCCAAGACCTATAAGTTCAGCGACATCAACTATGCTGTCGCCAGCCGTGAGGATAAAGAAGCTATGTTCCTTGAATATTCGGAGCTGCTCAACAGCCTTGACAGCGGCGCAACCACCAAGATCACCATTAACAACCGCCGTTTGAACCGTGCAAACTTTGAGAAAACCATTCTTCTCCCACTGAAGGGCGATGCTCTTGATGAGTACCGTGAGGAATATAACCGGATGCTTCTTGAAAAAGCGACCGGCGCAAACTCGATCATTCAGGAGAAATATATCACCATTTCGGTGTGCAAGAAGAATGTGGAGGAAGCGAGAAACTACTTTGCCCGTGTGGGTGCCGACCTGATTGCCCACTTCGGGCGGCTCGGCAGTAAGTGCGTGGAACTGGAGCCGGATGAAAGACTCCGCATTTTCCACGACTTTTACCGTGCCGGTGAAGAAACGGAGTTCCGCTTCGACATCAAGGAAACCCGCAGAAAGGGACACGACTTCAAGGATTTTATCTGCCCGGATTCGATGGAGTTCACAGGCGACTATTTCAAGATTGGAGAGCGTTATGGCAGAGTGCTGTTTTTGCGAGAGTATGCCTCCTATATCAAGGACAGTATGGTAGCGGAAATGACCGACCTCAACCGCAATCTGATGATGTCCATTGATGTTATCCCCGTACCCACGGATGAAGCCGTTCGGGAAGCCGAAAGCCGTCTGCTTGGCGTTGAAACCAATGCGACCAACTGGCAGCGTAGGCAGAATGCCAACAACAACTTCTCCGCACAGCTCCCCTACGACATTGAACAGCAGCGCAAGGAAATGAAGGAGTTCCTTGACGACCTGACGACCCGTGACCAGCGAATGATGTTTGCCGTCCTGACGATGGTTCACACGGCGGACACCAAGGAGCAGCTTGACAATGACACAGAAGCTCTGCTTACCACAGCGAGAAAGCACCTTTGTCAGTTCGGTATTCTCAAGTTCCAGCAGCTTGACGGACTGAATACGGCGATGCCCTTCGGTGTCCGCAAGATCGAGTCGTTCCGTACTCTGACCACAGAGAGCCTTGCGGTCTTTATCCCGTTCCGTGTGCAGGACATTTGCCACACTAACGGCGTTTACTACGGTCAGAATGTCATTTCCAAGAATATGATAATCGCAGATCGCCGGCAGCTTTTGAATGGCAACGAGTTCATTCTCGGTGTTTCGGGTGGTGGTAAGTCCTTTACCGCAAAAGGCGAGGTCATCAATCAGGTGCTTGCCGGAAACGCAGACATTATTATCATTGATCCGGAGCGAGAATATTCGCCCCTTGTTCGAGCGCTGGGCGGCGAGATCATCAACATCTCTGCCACTTCTCCCACCCATATCAATGCGATGGATATGAATCGGGAGTACGGTGACGGTGCAAACCCCGTCATTCTGAAATCCGAGTTCATTATGTCTCTGTGCGAGCAGCTCATCGGAGGCAACAACCTCGGCGCAGTGCAGAAGTCTATCATTGACCGCTGCACGGCAAGCGTCTACCGTACCTATCAGCAGAACAACTATACCGGCGAAGTGCCGACCTTGCAGGATTTCAGAGCAGAGCTTTTGAAGCAATCTGAACCCGAAGCGCAGGAGATTGCTCTTGCCATCGAGCTGTTTACCAACGGTTCTCTGAACACCTTTGCCAAGAAAACCAATGTGAACACGGACAACCGCTTGATCTGCTATGACATCCTTGACCTCGGCAAGCAGCTTATGCCCATCGGTATGCTGGTCGTCCTCGACTCTATCCTGAACCGTATTACGCAGAACCGAGCCAAGGGTAAGAACACCTTCATCTTCATCGATGAAATCTACCTTCTGTTCCAGCACGAGTACAGTGCAAACTTCCTGTTCACCCTTTGGAAGCGTGTGCGAAAGTACGGGGCTTATGCCACGGGCATCACGCAGAATGTGGACGATCTGCTCCAGTCCCACACGGCAAGAACGATGCTGGCAAACTCCGAGTTTATCGTGATGCTCAATCAGGCGTCCACGGACAGACTGGAGCTTGCGAAACTGCTGAACATCTCGGACACCCAGCTTTCCTATATCACCAATGTGGATGCCGGTCACGGACTGATCAAGGTCGGTTCCAGCCTTGTACCGTTTGCCAATAAATTCCCCAAGAACACGAAGCTCTATAAGCTGATGACCACCAAACCTAATGAAAAGTTTTTATAAATGGAAAGAGTGATTGTAATTAGCTGTCTATAAAGCATTTTTATGGAAAAAACTTGCGATAATAATTGCATGGATGTCTCCTTTCAACGACAATAGACACACCACCTTGAAAGGAGAGTGTGTCTATGATTACAAACAATTTCAACAAAGAGCTTCGGGGTATTTCAGATGCATTACGTGATTTGGGGTACACTGACAGCACCATCGGGCTGCGTCAACGCTATTGGAAAGAGTATTGCTTTTTCCATGGAAGTCTCGACATTGATGAAGCGTCAATGGATGAGTTTCTGCTGAAAAACTACGATATTCAGAGTGGGAATATCAATGTTTCCAAACGGCAGTATGAGGTAAGAGCCGCGCTTCGCAACTTGCTGGAATATCGCCGTTATGGAAAAATCAGAAACTATCATACGCCGTGGTTCAAGGATTTGCCGTGGGTTGAGTCTTTCCGAGCTATAACAGAAGATTTCATCTCGCATCTGCGGAGTCAGAACAGCAAGCCAGAAACTATTGTCAATTACGAACGTACACTAAAACGTATCACCAACCATCTGCATAGCGTAGGAGTGGATTCTTTCAGAGATATGACGCCAGAGCATATCTCATCTTTTTTATCTACATCTATTCCGGATCTTGTCAGAAATCTTCGCGCCACGCTTTGCCATCTGCGTGTCTTCTTTCGGTATCTCTACCTAAATGAATTTACAAAGGATGACTTGTCTCTTTTTATTCCAAAGTCCAACGTACTGCTGAAGCGGAAACACATTCCGTCTACTTGGACCAGAGAAGATATTGATAAAATCCTGGCTTGCATTGATTTAGCCAGTCCCGTCGGTAAACGGGATTACGCAATCATTCTGCTGGTTGCCCGGCTTGGAATTAGGGTCAGCGATGTGATTCGATTGGAATTTGACAATATAAAGTGGGAAAAGAATTGTATTCAGATCTCGCAGTACAAGACAAATGAGCCATTGGTTCTTCCTTTGTTTGAAGATGTCGGACAGGCAATTATTGACTATGTGAAGAATGGGCGTCCCGCATCTGATTTGAAGCTGGTGTTTATTACACATAAACCGCCATTTCAAAAATTCAGTGACAACAATCACCTCTACGGTATGTTTAACAAGTATCTGTATAAGGCGGGCATCGAGGTCACGCCGGAGAAAAATCACGGGATGCACACACTTCGGCACAGTCTGGCCAACGAACTTCTAAGGAAAGAGATTCCGCTTCCGGTTATTTCGGAGATTCTCGGTCACAAAAGTCTGGAGACCACTATGCAATATTTACGCGCGGATACGGAGCAGCTGCGGTGCTGCACCTTAGTGGAGGGTGAAAATTATGCAGTCACCACCTAAAACAGCAGTTTTCGAAAGTGATCTTGCTCCGCTGCTGTCTGCATTCGTTGCAGAAAAACAGCGATTCGGATTCAAATACAACAGCATTGAAGCATATTTGAAGAGCTTCGATACCTTTCTTCTGGGGAGAGACTGCCAAAATTCCTTGAGTAAAGAACTTATGCTCGAATGGATAGCGCCGAAAGCGCACCAAAAATCCGCAACGATTGAACACCGCATCTATATCATGCAACGCCTTGCAGATTTTTTGAACCGCAACGGTTTTTCTGCGTATCGAATTCCATCTGAACTGATTCCAAGAAAAGTGCATGACTTTGTTCCTTATATTTTTACCTATGATGAGATTGCGCGAATCTTAGCAGTCGTTGATGGGTTTCGGTTCAACAAGTGCAGCCCGAAGCGCCATATCGTCTATCCTTTGTTGTTCCGTGTCCTATGCTTTTGCGGACTCCGCATTTCTGAGGCGTTGAATCTAACTGTGGGTGATGTTCATTTCGAGGATGGATTCTTTCTTCTGAGAAACACAAAAACAAGTCTGGATCGTCTCATTCCGCTGGATGACAATTTAAGGGTGCGCTTTATGGTGTACAGTGAACAGATGGGTTTTCTTAGGAAAGATGAATACTTTTTTCCCTCACCGGATGGTTCCAGATACAGTCTTGCTACAATGGACACAACGTTTAGGGATATTCTTTTCAGGGCCGGCATTCCATACCGTGGCAAGGGAAAAGGTCCACGGCTGCATGACTTAAGACACACATTTTGCGTACACAGTCTCCAAAAGCTGACAGCGCATGGTGAAGACCCTTATGCAGTACTCCCGCTGCTGATGACATATATGGGACACAGAAGTGTGCAGGCAACCAGCCAGTACATTCATCTCTCCGCCGAAAGTTTTCCGGCTATCCTAAAGCAATCCGAATCTTTGTTTGGCAACTTAATACCGTTGGAGGACAACTCAAATGAAACATCCATCTGATTTTGCTATCTGCATTTCAAATTACCTTACCAAACACTTGGCAGGCGCAAGAAATCTTAGCCCCAATACTATAAAGTCATACCGGGATACCTTTTGCCTGCTCTTATTATTTATGAAGGAGATGAACAAGAAGATAGACAGGATTTGCTTGGTTGATATTGATGCCGACTTGGTTATTTGCTTTTTGGATTGGCTGGAAGTGAACCGAGGGAACAGCGCTTCGACGAGGAATGTGCGGTTAGCTGCAATCCATGCGTTCTTTCGATATGTGCAGTTCCAAAATCCAGAAATGCTGCTGCATTGCCAGCGTATCCTTGCCATTCCGATGAAAGAAACAGAAAAGAGATTTGTGGAATACCTGCCGGAACAGGTGCTGAAAGAACTGCTTTCCCTTCCGGACCAGACGAAAAAATATGGAATACGAGATACGGCGCTGTTGTGTTTGCTCTATGACTCTGGTGCAAGAGTGCAAGAACTGATTGATCTTTGCTTGTTAGATATTCGTCTGGAAACGCCAGCAACGATCCGGCTCTATGGCAAAGGAAGAAAAGTGCGCGTCGTTCCGCTTATGTCACAGACGGCAACCATATTGCAAAAGTATCTGAATATGTGGCATTTGGACGCTGCGCGGAAACCAGATGATCCAGTGTTTGTCAACCACCAAGGAAAGCGACTGACCCGACCCGGAGTCACTTATATTCTAAATAAATACATGGCTCAAGTTTCTTGGATGGAGGGCAAAAAAGGGATTACTCCGCATATTATCCGCCATTCCAAAGCAATGCACCTGCTCCGTGCAGATGTTGATCTTCATTACATTCGAGATTTTCTTGGACATGTGCAGATTGAAACGACCGAGGTTTACGCCCGTGCGGATGCAGAAATGAAGCGCAAGGCATTGGAAACAGCAAATCTCGATCTTCCAGCTGAATCCCAAACAAGTTGGCAGAAAGACCAAAGTCTGTTATCCTGGCTACAATCGCTATGACAACGAAACAGAAAATTTTATCGAAAGATATTTGGGTAAGAACGGCTGAAACTCAGCCGTTCTTCGCATTTCTTTCCATTATTCAAAACTTTTCATTAGGGCGGTTATGCAAAGCTTTGCATAACAAACCGGGCGAGGGTGCTTAACCCTCGCCCTTGTTGCAAAGAAAGGAAACTCAATGAAAAAGGCAATCTGTATGATTCTTGTTGCGGTGTTTGTAGCCGTCCTCGGCACAAGCACCTTTTTTATTATCGATCACTACAAGGAGTCGAATAAGCAAGCTGAGCTTTATGGCGAGCTGGCTGACCTTGTGAATGCTGCGGCACAGACGGATGCTGCAACGGAACCGGCAGAGCAGATCCCATACTCCGAGGAAAAGATGCTTCTGCCGGAGCTTGCAGAGCTTTATCAGCAGAACGGCGATTTGGTGGGCTGGATCAGCATTGCAGATACCAACATCAATTATCCCGTGATGCAGTCGGTGAATGAGCCGAACTTCTACCTGAAGCACGGCTTTGATAAGGATTATTCCGAATATGGGTGTCCCTATGTGCAGGAGGATTGCGATGTGCAGGAGCCGTCCGACAATCTTGTAATCTACGGGCACCATATGTCCAATGGCTCAATGTTTGCCCACCTTGAAAAGTTCAAGGACGAGGGCTTTGGGAACGATCATCGGACAATCACCTTTAACACGCTGACGGATAAGCAGGAATATGAGGTTGTTGCCGTGTTCCGCACGGTGGTCTACACCGACAGCCCCGATGCGTTCAAGTATTATCGCTTTGTTGACGCAGAGAGTGCAGGCGAGTTTGACGACTTTATTGGCAAGTGCAAGGAGCTGTCCTTCTACGATACCGGTGTGACCGCTGAATACGGCGATAAACTCATTACGCTGTCTACCTGCGAGTACAGTCGAAACAACAGCCGTCTTGTGGTCGTGGCGAAACGCATAACGGAGGACGGTGGTGCGGATGCTGCCAAGACTCACGCCGAAGCAACGGCAGAGAGCGAACGCCCTAATTAAGCGCCTTTGTGCTAATTATAATAGCGGCAACTGCCTTGCACTGGACGACGGAGAACCCTGCGTCTGTGTGCAGAGTATTTCATACTCGCTTCTCTGTAAATATTTCCGCAATGCTGTTTTACCGGCAGAGCCTTTGCTGGAAGCGGATATTCTTGGCACACGCTTTGAAAAGTGCGTGTCCTGCGGTGCGCCGGTTATCAAGAAGGGCAACCGAAAGAAATATTGCGAGAAGTGCGCTCAAAGAGCTTACAAAGCTCAGCAGGCAGAGTATGCAAGAAGAAAACGGGCAGAGTCGAAAAATAGGCGCTGAAAAAGCCAGCAATATCAAGACTTTTCAGTTTCCGCACTTTGAGGGGTAAGGTGTTTATACCTTTACCCCTCATTTTTAATTTAGGGGCGTTTTGGTACGCCCCGGAAAGGAGGGTTCAATGGCTGATATTAAAACGAGAGATGTCGTAAAAGGTACGATCAAGAAGATCGACAAGGCGGCAATCGCCGCAGATCGTATGCGCTCTGCCTATGTGCAGACGAAGGAAAAGGCAGAACACACCACGCATCCCGATGAGCATAATGCCGAGGAGTATGCCTCCGACCGTGTGGAAGGCGGCGTTGACTGTATCACGCACGAAGCGGCGCACCAGTTTGATAAGCAGGGGCGCAAGGGGTTGGAAGAAACTAAACGGAATGTTTCCAAAGCGAAGGACGGTGTTCAAAAGTTCCGGGAAAAGCGGGCGGCTGAGTCGATGAAAAGGCAGACTGTCCGCACATCCGGGAATAAGACCATCAAGGCGGTCGAGCAAACAGAAAAGACGATCAAACAGTCTGCCCGTTCTACCGGCAAGAAAACCATCAAGACTGCCGGAAAAGGCACAGCCAAAGCCGCACAGAGGTCGGTCAAGACCACGAAAACGGCAATCAAGACCACACAGCAGGCGGCAAAGACGGCGCAGAAAACCGCACAGGCTACGGTGAAAGCATCGCAAAAAGCTGCACAAGCCGCCAAAGCCGCAGCCAAGGCAACAGTTGCCGGTGTGAAAGCTGCCGTTAAAGCAACGATTGCCGCAGTCAAAGCAATCATAGCGGAGACAAAAGCATTGGTCGCTGCTATCGCCGCAGGCGGCTGGGTTGCCGTTGCGGTCATTGTCGTGATTTG
>OHCA01001074.1_pt1 | contig 10695 bp, 3 predicted proteins | sample 1577541 | NCBI WGS metagenome assembly OHCA01 (sample SAMEA3879598, study PRJEB24766) | human gut metagenome | biome: human-associated habitat; feature: feces | place: USA | collected 1985/1987 | reverse complement strand
CCACCATCTCACTGGCAGATGATGCATAAGGCTCCACATAGCTAAGCACTGCACCCTCAATACAGTCACGCGACTGACGATGATGGTCAAGCACTACCACATGCTGTGCTAACTGCAAAAGCTGCGGACACTCTGTTCGGCTTGGTCTGTTATTATCCACCACAATCAGAAGTGTTCCTTCTGTTATCCTCTGAATTGCAGTCTCATTATCAATAAACAGCTTCTTTCCATATTCTTCATCCTCGGCAAGACGATTTAGAAGAGGTTTTATGCTGTTTGCAATAGTATTCAGCACAATATGAACATCCTTACCAGATGTTCTGGCTGCGCGATAAATACCAACTGAAGCACCAATACAATCTGCATCGCTGATTGAATGACCCATGATCAGCACATCAGAAGATGCCTCTATAAGCTCCTTTAACGCCTGTGCCTTGACACGCGCCTTAACACGCGTATTCTTGCCCTGGCTCTGTGTACGACCGCCATAATAGGTGATCTCATCCTGATTTTTAAGAACAACCTGATCACCGCCGCGTCCAAGTGCCATGTCAATTGCCATGCGCGCGTAGTCATAATTTTTCGAATACGTTCCGCCGTTTATGCCAAGTCCGATACTGATCGTAACATTTATCGTGTTTCCGATACTGATCGTCTTCACATCCTCAAGAAGTGAAAAATCATTTGCCTGCATCTCTTTTAAATGCTCGTTGCTGACGATGGCAAAATATTTATCATTCTCTAGCTTTTTAATAACACCATGATAGGCACTGATATACTTTGTAATCTGACGGTCAATCAGCGCTATCAGCAAAGGTCGTCTCGTCTCCTCTATGGAGTCTAGGACTTCATCATAGTTATCAAGATAAATCAGCGCCGCAACAAGCTTTTCATCCTCAACCTTCTGCTTCCACTCAAGCATCTGTGTCTCGTCTGACAAATACACTGCATACATCATTGGTGCCTTTTTTCCCTGATCCTCTTCATCAACAACCGTCTCCACAATATCACGAATCGACACAGCCTTAATCGTGATCTGATATTTTCTTCCCAGATACTCCGAATGGACCTGTGATGTTCTTTGATTCTTTGGAAACTGTCTGTCGATTCCCGGAAACAGCGTACCCAAGTTTTTATGTGCATTGTTATTTAGCTGAACAATTCGCTGAAATGACTGATTCATCCATATTAGACGGCCAATCTCATCTGCCACACCATATGGAAATTCCATTTCCTGCAGCAGCTGCTTTTGAATCTGGGCATAACCTGCGCCAAAGCCAACCATGTCACTGTTAATTCTGCGGTGATAATAGATTGAAAGCGCCATAAGACCTATGATCAGAACAATTGAGCAGGCGCTTGCCGCCACACCAGCCATCCAGTCAATCATAGTGATAATGATGCTTAGAATCAAAAGCGAAATACATACAAGCAGCGGCCAGTTCATATACGCACTTAAGCTTCCATGTACTTTCACAGCCTCCTGCTTTTGCGTCTGACGAAGCTTTTCCTTCTCCTCGCGCTTTCTGTCTATATCCTGCAAAGCAGCTTTTCTCTCTGCCGATATTCTCTCAGATTCACCCGGCTCCGGTACCGTTTCACCCGGCTTATTTTTTTCCTCCATATCCATCTCTCCCCTGCCTGTCATGCAGGCAACGTTGTTTCAATCCACACCTACGAGATGTGGGAGATTTTTGTGTCAGGTTCGTAAAAAGTTTGTCAGGAATTTGTCCTGAGTTTTTTACAAAGCCATACAGGGTAAGTATAACACATTTGGGTAGAAATAGGAAGTAGGAAATTATAAGGAGACATGCATGTGCATGCCTCCCTATAAGTTATCTCGCACAAAGGCTATTGATGAAGACAATATAGCAACCAAAATCACCTATCGTTTTTCTATAATATTTATCGTCTTCTTCATATCCTAGTGCATCTCTCCACTCAGTGTTTTTTCCCTGCGTCTTTAAATAGCGCGCCATCATATTAAAATGAGTGATGACACTATTGTGGCAGGCTGTGCGAAAAGAGTCCTGCTCCATCTTCTGGCTGCGATCTAAGCTCAGCCATTTTGCACGGATTTCAGCATATGTTGTTGCTTCTCCTATCAATTCATCATACAGTTCCTGACCAACTGGATCATTTTCGATTTCCTTAAGTAATTTTTGATGCAGCTCTCTCATCTGATCAAATGTCAGACTCTTTGGTGTTTGTAAATAGTTTTCGTATGTGCTAGCCATGTTTTTTACCTCTCTTTCTTGTACAATTTTGCATATTCCATTTACATAAATATAAAGCATACACATTTATCACACAGGATTATCTGGATTTTTAAATGGTGTATTGCCCCACAATGATCTTTTCTTTTGCAGTGGATAGCGTTTTACAAACATACGCAATCCCCTTCCATATTCATCATCGCGGTTCAGCTCCAATGGCAATCTAGCATCCATATACTCCTCATACCCTGATAAGTACATATACTGTATGCAGGTCCACTGTGCCATTCCTTCTTCCACATCCCTCATTCCCTCATCTGTCGGATATCTCTTATGAAGTTCTCTGTAATTCCAATTATCAAACTGCCAGATATGTGTTAGTTCATGTACTATCGTTTCCACAAGCTTTGGTCTTGGTGCACCGTTTTCCAATACAATTTTAGTTCCCTGTGAATTGGCATACCCAATTACTCTAGAGTCATGGCCTGATGTCGGTCTCCATTTTTTCTTAAATGCTCGTTGAACCACACTTGTATCCACCACCTTTACACGTATCTTTGGATTCAATTTGATTCCATAATAGATTTCCATATCATGAAACACCTTTTCAAACAGCTTTTCATATTCTTCTAACGTATGAAGGACTGTCTCTGAACACTTTGAGCAGCGTTCTCTGCCATCTTTTAATACCTGATAAGAATCATTGCTTAACTCTCTTCCGCAGAAATCACACATGTGACCTTTTCCATCCAGACAAATTTTAATTTTCTTTTTTCTAGTGGCCGTATAAGCATTCTGATCAAATCCAAGCGATTTCAGATACTGCCCCGTCTGTTCCACCTGTACCATTCTGCTGTATTCAGAATATCCAAATTTGAGATAGCACAACTGTGCCTCCTGTGTATCATTTTCTTCATTCTTGGTAACATCCTCTTCCCCAGAATCACCTTCAAACGTATGAGCATAAATTTGTGATTCTTCTGCCTCATTCTCCACACTTTCATCCTCTGATGAATTATCTGGATATTGTTCTTCTTGCTGACCTTCTATCAACCAATCACAGTAATCATAAATCAGTTCAAAAAATCTTGTCAAATTTCTTTCTACAGAGGTTAGCAATCCCATATCAATCTGACTATCCTCAAAAATATAAATTGCAGATTCATCAAATTCTCCTGTAAGCCCCTGAAGTACCCCTTCTGGAATATCTTTTGACTCATTCGTTCCAGGTGTAACTGCTGCCAGATAATCTGTCATATTGGAATAAGTAGAACGGAATATTTCATTTAGCATTATTGCTATCGTAATTCTAATCTCGTCAGATGCCTTAGGAAGCACAATCTTCAAAGATTGTTTCTTTTGATAATTTCTTTTTGGAATATCAGATACTTCAACCTTTACTGCACTACAAATATCATGATAATCACTCAACTGTAAATATCCGCTTGTTGATACACATAAATTTGCAAATCCAGTATAGATATCAATTCCATTTACCTGACGATGTCCAACATCGTCACTTTGATTCCATACAGCTGTTTCAACATTCCATGTTCGAATCTGTCTATAGTACTTTCGGCTCGTAATATGCTCACCTGCACGTCTTACAATTACAGCATTACGAAGTTCACTGTTGCCTCGAACAATCGACAATACCTCATAATATTTTCCAGCAAGTGTGCAAAACTGCCCTGGAATAAATGATTGATAAATATGCCCCATCAAACGGCTTCCAAGATAATGGCGCTTTTCTTCTTGATTTTTTTCCATATCATCTTCTGCAACATAGTATGCATTCTGAAGCTCAACCGCATAATTGCGAACAAATTCATCATTTTGAATAACATAATAGTTTTCTGCAACTATCGTATTATTCTTGACAGTTTTTTCTCCTTTCTTGTGAATTTTTACAATTTGGCGATACTGTCTAACATCATAATACTCTTGAATTAACGCATTAAGAGAATCACATGTAACAGGTTCAAAAATACCTACCTGCGCAAAAATTCGCTCCAATGAAGTGCTTCCAACTGGATAATTCGACATCATGATAATCATCTGCAGAACCGCATTTCTTTTTGTTCTCGCATAATCTGCAGAAATTTGTGGAACTGCTCGTGGATCATTCATGAAGATTTTTTCATTGCAACACATGTAACCTCGCAACATATAATTTGACGACAACACATTTGTAAAGGATTTTTCTTTTCCTCTCGTACTAAACTGTCTTCCTATCTCAAACAAATTATACGACTCATCTTCTATTATATTAAATGTTATATCCGTTCTCGGTAGATTCCATAAGTTCCTTGAGAACTGCAATGCTTTAAATAACGCCTCCTGATCCACTGCGCATTTTATATACTGACAAATCGCAGAATAATACAATCCTGTAATCCAACGGATATCCCATACTGGGAATAGTGTGTCGCTTCTCCATGACACAACTTTAGCACCAAGTTTTAAAGCAATTGCCGCAAGTGCAGTTCCCTCTCCCATATATGTTACAAAATTTGTAAATATTCTCTTATTGATATTTCCACAGTCTGCATTCCAGAACATAACCGTACTGTCCTTTGCAGTAGGTACCGTTGCACGAACTTCCGTCAAGCTAACTTTGAGTATATGAGAAAGTGCGTCAACTAATCCTTCTACATTTCTGTCACAAGCACAATACACTGGTTTTTCTCTTTCAGTTCCTAACATATCAGAAAGAATACTCAATCCAATTTGTCCCTGCGCAATTAGCATTGATGGTTCGAGAATCAAAACAAAAGACACCTGTTCCAAAAATTTTCTGTTTAATTCTAGCATTTCCACATTGTAGAGTTCCTTTGCACTCAATATTGCAATATCCCCCTCTACTATTTTCCGTTCCATTTTGTCGATTTTCCAAAAGGAAGGAACATGAGTTACCTGAAAAAATCCATTTTGCAGCCACTCTTTCAATTCCTGCTCCATCTCATATCTTCCCGTTATTACAAGACCTTTTCCCTGACGAAGTAGTGCCATATTAAGAGTAAAACAGATTTCCATGGTTAAATCCTGATAAAATGGATTTGCGAAAATAACACTCTTCCCACGCAACATATCACATATAGACAAAATATAGTTGCTTTCAATAGTTCTTCCGTTTTCTGTCTCTTGTTTCAAATATGCAGCAAGCGCTTTATCTTGATTATTTTTCGACTTTTCCAATTCTCCTATCATCGATTCAATTTTTGTTTTTTCTTCTTTGGAATTACTCCACGATACTTCATACTCCCCTATTTCAACATCGGAGAATACCCTGTGGTATTGTTCTTTTAACTCCGTAAAATTAACATTTTTATTATGAGAAAATGGCTCTTCTTTTTCTTTTTTTTCTTCTATCTCATTCTCCGTTAAGCCGCTAAAGTACGCCATAACTGCCTCAAGTGTAATAACCGCAATAACTGGATATGGACGATAATAGTGAAAGCATGTCAAATCTGAAAATTCATATGACAAAAATAAAATTGCTGTTGCTATAATCACAGCACCAAAAAACATTGTATTATATATATTTTTCAATTGCCCCCACTTTTTCTTTAATACAACAGCCTCCTGTTTTTCACTATATTCATAAAAGAAATGTCGTTTCAGCCGAAATATTGTTTCCATTTTTTTCCAAATACAATCTAGGATTTTCAAAACTGAAGCTTTATATCCTAAATAAATTGTTACTATTATCGTATTTGCAATCAAAACTGCCCAAGTATCAATCTCAAATTTGCGAAGAACAGGAATCCAAGATTGTATAAAACGCAATAATCGAACAGAATTCTCTGCAATACCATCCACACGAAAGCTGATTAAAATCGAAAAAATCAATGCTGCAATTGGCATCAATACCTGTCTATAACGATACTTTTGTTTCAGATTCACATAACGTATACTCAAACAAAGAGTAAAAAATGGAATCAGTCTTGCAATAATTCCTGTTGCCTCCTGTATTTCATTCATAGTTTTCCTCCTTGTCCAAGCTGAATCCGCTTATATAGCAAAACAATGGATAAATTTGACACTCATCCGCATTTACCAAAAGCAAACTGTTCTTTTCTTCATTTGGAAATTCATAGTAATCGGTTTCATCAGGCATAACATCAAACCGATACTTTTTCAACTCTCCTGTATACGTTCTTGATTCATGTTTCTTTTTTGTCAATGAAAACATACGTAAAATTTTTTCACACATTTTTTCCACTTCATTTGAAGCTCCTTCGTGCATAATAAGCATCTGGTATTCTGGAAGTGAGCTTAGTTCTTTTTTTCTTTTGTTCTGTTGAACTAAATAAAGAAAATGCCATGCGTCTCTATAATTAAAAGCTTTTGTAATATAATCCATAACCTTTAAACGGTTATCTTTTAACCTTTCATCCACATGATCCAATTCTTTTTGATATTCTTCCATCAAAACCTTTAACTTCCATTGATTAAATTTTACTGCAGCCCATCCACTGGCAAAAAAAAGTATGCCAGAAATTGCAACCAAAAGCAAAATCTGCTGCATTGCTTCCACATCTCCAAAGCTCTTACATATCATTGGAAAAAATCCAGCTAAAAAAACGCCTATCGCCAATCCTATTCCTATCCAAATATTTCTTCTATTCAATCTTCCAGCCATATAATTCTGAATCCTGCCATCTATTTCTTTTAATTTTTTCTTAGTCTGAACCATATCAATGCTTTCTGCTACCCCAACATGACATAATTCAATCTCAAGATCATCTGCCAGACTCTGAATATCCTCTATCTGATATTTGGAATACTCACCATTTGGCTTAGTAAATTCTGTTTTCTCCGAATAACGAATTTTTCCTAATGACTGTTCCAATGCACGCGTAATTTCCCGTTGGATTCTCTCTAGGATTTCCGTAATCTTTGTTTTATTGTTCTTCCATACAACCTCATCCAATTGGGGAATATCCTTTGCATAGCTGTAATTTCCCATATCCACATTTAATCCTGCTAAATCAGAAAACGGATAATCAACTGCATATGCTTTGTTAAACTGCGGAATCGTCTCTGCCTCTTTTTCTTTACTGTCTTTATTAAGTGCCTCCTTCTCCTTTTTTAATTGCATTCTCAATTCTTTCTGTTGATTTAACACATCTGAAAAAAAAGCACTCATCTTTTCACTATCTGCCTGAACTTTCATGCAATATACTCTATATGCCTCCAGGCTAGAAGAAGATAATTCATTTACAGCCATAAGCATGATCCCATGAATCCACAAGAATAACTCTCTCTCATCCAGTTTACTCTTAGGTCTTCCAATATCTGTCACTATAAATCTTACGTTTTTGTGGTATTCATTATAGCTCCAAAAATCTGGCTGAATGTTCCAGAAGTTTTTTGTTTCTACAGAATAACGCAGCATTTTTTTCTCTTGCGCAATACGACTTGTCATCAAAATAATCTGTTGAGGTGGTTCACACTCTAACACATACTTACTTTTCCTTTTAGAAATTCCCCTGTCCTTTCTGACACATCGTTCTCTTTTATCCTTCCTATAATAATATATATCATCTTGCTCATCATCAGAAGATACAAACGGTTCATCCCCTTGATATATCAGTTCCATATCATAGTATTCAGGTATTTCTGACAACATATGCGTCACTCGAATTAATGGATTTTTCTCCGTTTCTTCTATTGATACTTCGCTCTTGAAAAATTCATATGGATTCTTTGCACCCTCAGCCATTTCGTGATTTACAATAATAATTCGCCATTCGCGTTCATTTCCTACGCAGTCGTACAGTTCTGGAAATGCCTCATTTATACTTTGTCCATCACGATGCCATTTACATATACAAATTTTTCCCTTTTTCAAAAAAGTCGAAAACAGCCGATCATATTGCTTCCATACACTCTCTATCCGTTCATCATAGCAGATAACTGTAAGCATCCTTCTCTCCTCCATGATATTTCCTGCAGACAATACTGCCTGCAGGAAACTATTTTTATCTGCCCACCTGTTCGTTGGTAGTTACTTCTTAGTAATACTTTCCACTACTGCCAAAGACGCTTTTCTAAAATCTGCCTCCGTTTCAGCTTGATACATCATTTCCTTGATTTTCTCCTCATTTGCTTTTTTCTTGAGAAGTTCCTCATGCTGTTCCTTGCTGAGCGTTCCTAATATAAATTCAGCTTCCTCCAAGCATCCAAGTTCTCTAAGTTTCTGGCCTGTCAATAACTTTGTCTGCTCTGCCATTGGCTCTAAATGTAAATTTGGCCAGATAATTTCCATTTTCTTTAAGTTTGTATAATACAGCTTGTACTGTTTAATTATAATATCTGTCAAGCAGTATCTCACGTCATCTGAATTAATCAAATACAAACGTACAGTCTCTTCAAGTACATCAAAGGCCGCCTGAATTAACGTCACAGCAAATACTTCATCATATTCTTCCTTTGGTGCGGTCTGAGAATATATAAGACCAATTTCCAAAATACTATGTGGATTGATAGCCTTCTCTTCAACCACCTCACGCAACGCTTTTTCTGACGAGTCCTCACTTTCTGCTTCCATATTTCCAATCTTTTTCTCTACAGCACCATCTTCCACCATCTTACTAGTGATCAGTCTGTCAATCTCCAATATCTGGAATGAATCCAAACACTTATATAGATAGCTAGTATTCAGATTCTTCGCTGCCGTAATTGTTTTACAAATATCCTTATTTGCTTCTTCCAGAATCCGCTCTACAATCATATGATTTTTAATCAAAGACGTCAGCACTTCTGCAAAGGTATCACAAATATCATCATTACAGATTAATTCTTCCTCCGCAAAATTCAGCAAGTATTTGAAATGTCCTGCATATTTAGTTGTTCTGCGATTGGTTATATAGTTTAGCACAAGACCATAAATCATTGCTTTGCAGATTTCTTTTTCAATTCTCCGTTGTTCATTTCGATCAATTTCCGGCATAACATTAATATAATGCCAATTGCGGTCGAGATGTGGTGAAAGGCATGTCGTACGACTATAGTTTGGATGAATATGATTCACCATCTCGTAATATGCACCAAAAGCACTGCCTTCCTGTGGCTTATCTGGTGTATATTTTCCCTCTCTATTTGATGAGAATTTTCCAAAATCTGTCAAACTCAATCCATATATTGTCTGAACAAACAAAATTGTATATCGATCTGTTGTGTCAGACGCTGTACCTCCTCTTTCTTTCAGATACTTATCAATGATTTCTCTTAATCTAGTATCATACTCTACACTCTTGTGAAATACATTCGCCATAATTGTACGTGGCTCTTCTCCAATTGGTTTCGAAATAAATGGAATCGAAAGTTTCCACATTGCTTCTAATGTAGAAATCACATACCGACGATACTGTTCCTGCTCATCTTCACCTTCTTTTATCAGATCATCAGAAAAGCAAAACTCGTTTTCCATTTCTCTATTCACATCCACCAATTCATACTCTGCTTCCTTCCATACTGCTTGGAGGACATTTAAATTGATTTGCATATCATAGCGTTCACGAATTGCCTGCTTCCAATAAGCACGCATATCACTTGCTATCTTACGATAAAATCCAGAGATACTTACTTCTCCACTGAGTACAGTATCTACAGTAAAAGATGTCACTGCATCCAATATCGTATTGCACAGTTCAGCATCAACAGAGGATGCACCATTTTTTCCTCCCAACAGTTTCTGATAAGCAGCCCGACATTTCTGTGTCATGCCAACATATCGCACCGTTCTTCCCTCACTGCAATTATACCGTTCATCCAACATGTTTTTCTCATCCTGAATTTTTCCAATTAATGATTCGAGATTTGCAAAAAACTGTTCAAATTGGCTAGTTAACTGTTCTACAAACTCACAGCCTTTTTCTAAAACTGCTTTAATCATTTCATTTTCAAGGCGTTTTGTTATATTAGTAAGATCATTTGTATATTTTTCCTTTAAACGATCTTTTTGGCGTTCTCTTTCTCCCTCTCCTAGCAAACTTTCTTTTTCTGAAAGCTGACTAGTTCCTTCCTCTCTGCTCTCTTCGCGATCTCTGGTTTTTGGATTATCCAATTTTTCAAACTCTTCTGAAAGCAGATATTTATTTGCATCTTCAATCTGTTGATTTGCATCCACAATCCTCTTTTGCAGCACTCCATACAGTTTATACAAAAAATAACGCATTGTAACTGGATGAATAAAACGCTCTTCGCTTATTGACTTCATCCAATATTTTAAATAGTACTCTTCATCACTCTTAGAAGTATAGAACAACGCAATATTGAGTTCCTGTACATGATCCCTTGGAAATGCCTGAGCTTCCTGCAGATACTCACGCATCGCACCTAAGAGCTCAACTCCAGCTGCCTTTATATTTTTAATTCTGTCAATTTCAGATAAAATACTTTCCAGATTTTCCTTGCAAACACCAACCGTGCTCTCATTGCTGAATGTATACTCTCTTACATAATCCATCAG
>OHCA01001064.1_pt1 | contig 10807 bp, 5 predicted proteins | sample 1577541 | NCBI WGS metagenome assembly OHCA01 (sample SAMEA3879598, study PRJEB24766) | human gut metagenome | biome: human-associated habitat; feature: feces | place: USA | collected 1985/1987 | reverse complement strand
TCTCTGAATTTGCACTGATTAAATACCGTGTACAGGTAGAGGTGGAGTATTTTATCACCTTGTGCGAACTTCCTTTGCCGCAATTGAAAGGAATCGATAGTAGCGTGTTTGAAACTTTACGGAATATCTACCGTAACTTCTCCGAAGCAGACGCACAACGCATTAAAGATATCGAAAGTGTAACTAACCACGATGTGAAAGCCGTAGAATACTTCCTGAAAGAAGAGTTTGACAAAATGGGCGGAATGGATGACTATAAAGAGTTTATCCACTTCGGACTGACTTCTCAGGATATTAACAATACGTCTGTTCCTCTTTCTATCAAAGAGGCATTGGAACAGGTTTATTACCCGTTGATTGAAGAGCTGATTGCACAGTTGAAAACCTATGCGACAGAATGGGCTAACATTCCGATGCTTGCCAAAACTCACGGTCAGCCGGCTTCTCCTACCCGTCTGGGTAAAGAAGTGATGGTATTTGTTTACCGTCTCGAACGTCAGTTGGCTATGTTGAAAGCATGTCCGCTTACCGCTAAGTTTGGCGGTGCTACCGGAAACTACAATGCGCATCACGTGGCTTATCCTCAATATGACTGGAAACAATTCGGCAATCGGTTTGTTGCAGAAAAACTGGGACTGGAACGCGAAGAATATACAACGCAGATTTCGAACTATGATAACCTCTCTGCTGTTTTTGATGCTATGAAGCGTATCAATACCATCATGGTGGATATGAATCGTGACTTCTGGCAGTACATCTCTATGGAGTACTTCAAGCAGAAGATCAAAGCCGGAGAAGTAGGTTCGAGCGCTATGCCGCATAAAGTGAATCCGATTGACTTTGAAAATGCAGAAGGTAACCTGGGCATAGCAACGTCTATTCTGGAACATTTGGCTGTGAAGCTTCCTGTTTCCCGTTTGCAGCGTGACTTGACAGACTCAACAGTGTTGCGTAATGTCGGTGTACCTTTCGGTCATATCGTGATTGCTATCCAGAGTTCTTTGAAAGGATTGCGCAAACTGTTATTGAACGAACCGGCTATTTATCGTGATTTGGATAATTGTTGGAGTGTAGTGGCAGAAGCTATTCAGACCATCCTGCGCCGTGAGGCTTATCCGCATCCGTATGAAGCTTTGAAAGCGTTAACCCGCACCAACCAAGCTATTACAGAAAGTTCTATTAAAGAGTTTATCGAAGAATTGAATGTAAGCGAAGATATTAAAAAAGAGTTAAGAGCAATCACTCCCCATACATATACGGGGCTTTAATTGTTTACTTATATAATAAACGTGTTTTTTAAATAGGCCGTGAGGCCAAAGTCTAATTTTATTCGAATAAAAAAATGAGCACAGAAAACGAAGAATGGCGCGAAAATTCTTTCAATGAAGAGAATACAGGTGCCGGCCGTGATGGTAACAGGTCTTACAACAGAGAAGGTGGAGAACGTCCGTATCGCCCTTCTTACAACCGTGAAGGCGGGGATCGTCCGTATCGCCCGCGATTTAATGCCAACAATGAAGGAGGCGAACGCCCGCAGCGTTCGTACGGTGACCGCTCTTATGGCGACCGTCCCCAACGTCCTTCTTACAATCGTGAAGGTGGAGATCGTCCGTATCGTCCTCGCTTCAATAACAATAATGAAGGAGATGACCGTCCTCAACGTCCTTCTTACAACCGTGAAGGTGGTGACCGTCCTTACCGTCCCCGCTTCAATAGCGGCGAAGGTGGTGAGCGTCCGTCTTATGGTGATCGTCCTCAACGTCCTTCTTACAACCGTGAAGGTGGCGACCGTCCTTACCGTCCCCGCTTTAATAACGGCGAAGGTGGCGACCGTTCTCAACGTCCTTCTTACAACCGTGAAGGTGGTGACCGTCCGTATCGTCCCCGTTTCAATAACGGCGAAGGTGGCGGCTATCGCAGCAACAACGGCGGTGGAGGTTATCGTCCGAGATATAATAACGACCGTCAAGGAGGATATCGTCCTCGTCCGCGTACCGGCGATTATGATCCGAACGCTAAGTATAGCGTAAAGAAACAGATCGAGTACAAGGAACAGTTCGTTGATCCGAATGAACCGATTCGTCTGAATAAGTTCCTGGCTAACGCAGGTGTTTGCTCCCGTCGTGAGGCTGATGAATTTATCACAGCAGGTGTGGTTTCTGTAAACGGTGAAGTGGTAACGGAATTGGGTACGAAGATCAAACGTTCGGATGTGGTTAAGTTCCACGACGAACCGGTAAGCATCGAACGCAAGGTATACGTATTGCTGAATAAACCGAAAGATACCGTTACTACATCGGACGATCCGCAGGAACGCCGTACAGTAATGGATTTGGTGAAAGGCGCTTGCAACGAACGTATTTATCCGGTAGGACGTCTGGACCGTAACACGACTGGTGTACTGTTACTGACGAATGACGGTGATCTGGCTTCCAAGCTGACACACCCGAAATTCCTGAAGAAGAAAATTTATCATGTTCATCTGGACAAGAACTTGACTAAAGCAGATATGGAGCAGATTGCAGCTGGTATCCAGTTGGAAGATGGCGAAATCCATGCAGATGCAATCAGCTATACAGATGATTTCAAGAAAGACCAGGTAGGTATCGAAATTCACTCCGGTAAGAACCGTATCGTTCGCCGTATTTTCGAATCATTGGGTTATAAAGTAGTAAAACTCGACCGTGTATTCTTCGCCGGGCTGACCAAAAAAGGTCTGCGTCGCGGAGACTGGCGTTACCTGTCGGAAGCAGAAGTAAACTACCTCCGCATGGGTTCGTTTGAGTAATAAGTCAATAAATAACAACTTGACAGAGGACGGGGAAAGAAAGCAGGAAAGAATTCATCCTGCATTTGAAACCTCGTCTTCTTGTATCTAAAAAGAAAAAGTTAAATGGAAAAGATTGGTAGAACAAAAATTGTTGACCTGTTGAAGCGCACAGATATTGGCGCTATGGTCAATGTGAAAGGATGGGTTCGCACCCGTAGAGGTAGCAAACAAGTAAACTTTATCGCACTGAATGACGGTTCTACAATAAATAATTTGCAGATCGTAGTAGATTTGGCTAATTTCGATGAAGAGATGCTGAAACTGATTACTACCGGTGCTTGTATCAGCGTGAACGGAGAAATGGTAGAATCAGTGGGTTCCGGACAGAAAGTGGAAGTACAGGCTCGTGAAATCGAAGTGCTGGGTACTTGCGATAATACATATCCATTACAGAAGAAAGGCCACTCTATGGAATTCTTGCGCGAGATTGCTCACTTGCGTCCGCGTACCAATACATTCGGTGCTGTGTTCCGCATCCGTCACAACATGGCGATTGCTATTCACAAGTTCTTCCATGAAAAGGGCTTCTTCTATTTCCATACGCCGATCATTACGGCTTCCGATTGTGAAGGTGCCGGACAGATGTTCCAGGTGACTACCATGAACCTGTATGACTTGAAGAAAGACGAGAGAGGTTCTATCTCTTATGAAGATGATTTCTTCGGTAAGCAGGCAAGTCTGACTGTTTCCGGTCAGCTGGAAGGTGAGTTGGCAGCTACTGCTTTGGGAGCTATCTACACATTCGGTCCTACGTTCCGTGCCGAAAACTCCAACACTCCCCGCCACTTGGCAGAGTTCTGGATGATTGAGCCGGAAGTGGCTTTCAACGACATTACAGACAACATGGACTTGGCCGAAGAGTTCATCAAATATTGTGTGAAATGGGCGTTGGATAACTGTGCGGATGATGTGAAGTTCCTGAACGATATGTTCGACAAAGGCTTGATTGAACGTCTGCAAGGTGTATTGAAAGATGATTTCGTACGTTTGCCTTATACAGATGGTATCAAGATTCTTGAAGAAGCTGTTGCGAAAGGACATAAGTTCGAATTCCCGGTTTACTGGGGAGTGGACCTGGCTTCCGAACACGAACGTTTCTTAGTGGAAGAACACTTCAAACGTCCGGTGATTCTGACTGACTATCCGAAGGAAATCAAGGCCTTCTATATGAAGCAGAACGAAGACGGTAAGACTGTACGTGCCATGGACGTTCTTTTCCCGAAAATTGGTGAAATTATCGGTGGTTCCGAACGTGAAGCCGACTATAACAAGCTGATGACCCGTATTGAAGAAATGCACATCCCGATGAAGGATATGTGGTGGTATCTGGATACCCGTAAGTTCGGTACTTGTCCTCACTCTGGTTTCGGATTAGGGTTCGAACGTCTGTTATTGTTTGTAACAGGTATGGCGAATATCCGTGACGTGATACCGTTCCCGCGTACACCAAGAAATGCTGATTTCTAATATTTCGGTATATTTATGTAAAACTCGCATAATCTTCAGGTTATGCGAGTTTTTTTATGCTCTGAATTGCTGTATTCTCAAAATAAATCTTTATATTTGGAAATACGCATTCGAGAGTGTTAACTAAAATAATACAACAATGAAAAAGCTCTATTTCTTTACCATGCTTTCAATAATGTTGTTAGCGGTAACAGGTGCGACGGCCCAGAAGAAAACCAAATTCAAAGCGGCCGATTTGAAAGGTATTTGGCAGCTCTGCCATTATGTATCCGAGTCTCCCGATGTTCCGGGAGCGTTGAAACCCAGTAATACATTTAAAGTGTTGAGTGATGACGGACAAATCGTTAACTTTACCATTATTCCCGGTGCGGATGCGATTATTACTGGATATGGTACTTATAAACAACTCACGGACGATTCTTATAAGGAAAGTATCGAGAAGAACATTCATCTTCCGATGCTGGACAATCAGGACAATATTTTGGAATTTGAGATTAAAGACAATGATTATCTCCATCTAAAATATTTTATCAAGAATGATTTGAATGGAAATGAGTTGAACACCTGGTATTATGAAACCTGGAAGAGGGTGGAGATGCCGGCTAAATTCCCGGAAGATATTGTGAGATAGAAGAGCGCGTACTTTTTGGTGGAGGCACGGATTTTGCAAAAGGCTGCATAGTTGTTTGGTTATGCCTGACAACAGCTTATTTGGTAAAATCCGTGCCTGTTTTTCTATAAAAGATAAAAACAAAGCACTTTTGGACAAAATCAAAGTCCGTATAAATAGAAACAAAAATGAAAAAATAGATTTGCAAAGGGGCTGTCCGCGACTTGCTCTAACTTTGTTGCCAGTAATAGAATACAGTAACAAAATAAAGTGGAACAATGAAAAACAAACTTTTACTAGCGGTAGGGAGTATGGCGCTCCTGACTGCTTGCGATGCTTCAAAAGGAAATGAGATGGCATGGTTTGACCATGCAGTGAAAACATCGGGACATCAGTTGCTCTATATGGCAGAACAATTGAAGAATGAACCGGATACCGCCTGTTTTCCCCGTTCTATCAAAGAAGGAAAGTACAGACTGGAGCACCCCACAGATTGGACGAGTGGTTTCTATCCCGGTTCCATGTGGCTGGCATACGAGTTGACCGGTGATGAGGCTCTCGCAAAAGAGGCGCGTAAATATACGGACCGTCTGCAGGATATGCAATATTATACAGGTAATCACGATTTGGGTTTTATGATGTTTTGCAGTTATGGGCAGGGCATCCGTTTGAAACCGGAGCCAACGGACAGTTTGATTCTGATTCATTCTTCAGAAAGCTTGTGCTCCCGTTTTCGTCCGGAAGTCGGACTGATTCGTTCGTGGGATTTCGGCGATTGGAGTTATCCGGTGATTATTGATAATATGATGAATCTTGAAATGCTGTTCTGGGCTTCGGAGCAAACCAATAATCCGAAATATCGTGAAATAGCCATCTCTCATGCTGACAAAACGTTGAAGAATCACTTCCGGGAGGACATGACCTCCTACCATGTGGTGAGCTATCTGGCAGATAGCGGTGAGGTAGAGTCGAAAGGAACCTTTCAGGGATATGCCGATTCTTCCGCTTGGGCGCGTGGACAGGCTTGGGGAGTGTATGGTTATACCATGTGTTATCGCTTCACTAAGCAGCAGAACTATCTGGATGCCGCTCATAAAATAGCGCGGTTCATTATCGATCACCGTCCGTCCGAAAATGACTATGTACCTTATTGGGATTATGATGCTCCCAATATTCCGAATGAACCGCGGGATACTTCTGCAGCTGCCGTAACAGCTTCTGCATTGCTAGAGTTGAGTGGTTATGGCGACAAGAAACAAGGGGAAGAATATTTCCGTTATGCGGAGCATATCCTGAAACAGTTATCCTCTGATGATTATTTGGCCCAGGAAGGAGAAAATCATGGCTTCATCCTGTTACATTCGGTTGGTAGTTTCCCGCACGACAGTGAAATTGATACTCCGCTCAATTATGCCGATTATTATTATCTGGAAGCCTTGAAACGTTATAAAGATCTGAAAGAAAAATCAGAAAATCCGTCTTACTAACTTGAAGAGAAACCGTAAAAAATTTAAAGTTCAGGGCAACCGTGTCTAAAATATGAATTCATAACTGTCGGACTTTGGCGCGGTTGTCCTGTTTTGAGCCGATACCGGTCCTTTATATGAGTTAAAAAACGGGATTCATTTATCAGATTGAATTGAAAATACTTATCTTTACGATAAATTCTTCAATATTAGCTCATGAAAGACCGGCATTTGCTATTTAAGTACCTATTCGGATTAACCGTTTGCATTTTATTTTTTCCTTTGGCTGTATCGGCCGCTGACAGCTTCATTCATTTTAAGCGATTATCCGTGGATGACGGGTTGTCGCAAAATACTGTGCTCGCTCTGACACAAGATCATAATAATAAGCTTTGGGTAGGCACCATAGACGGACTGAACTGGTATGAAGGTTCCCGCTTCGTTTCGTATTATAAAGCGCCGGATGATACGACCAGTCTGGCAAACAATCATGTCTATTCACTTCATACCGATTCGAAAGGTACGGTATGGGTAGGCACACAGGTCGGTTTATCCCGTTATAATATAGTAGGGAATAATTTCACCAATTATTCTTCACCGGACAATCAGCCGATGCAAGTATTGGCTATCGGAGAACCGGAGGAAGGCGACCGGCTTTTGCTTGCTACCAATATCGGTCTGGTGATTTTTGATAAAAAGACCGGGCGGATGAAAGTGCAGCCGGAACTTGCCGGAAAAACGATCTATTCTGTTTGCCGGATGAATGACGGTTTCCTGTTGGGAACTTCGGAAGGTGTCTATTTCTATTATGTACGCAACGAAAACGTGACCCGGCTTCTTCTCCAATTGAAAGGAGAAACCATCTCCGATATGCTCTATGACGACAAAACCGGCAACTGTTGGCTGGCTTCATTGACAAACGGGGTGTATTGTGTGGGTAACAACTTTCAAATAAAACATCATTATAACAAGCAAAATACTCCTGCTTATTTCCTTACGAACTCGGTCAGGACATTGTCCGGAGATGATAAAGGAAGGGTTTGGATAGGAACCATGGAAGGTTTGCTTATCCTTGAACCGGAGACGGGAACTTTCCGTATCTGTCGTTTTTCTCCTGAAGATCCGACTACCTTGGGCCATAATTCCATCCGTTCTATCTTGAAAGATAATCAAGGGGGAATGTGGATCGGTACATTTTACGGCGGGCTTAATTATTATCATCCTCTCGCTCCGGCATTCGGACGCTTGCAACATTCCGCCTGGAGGAATTCGTTAAGTGATAACACAGTGAGTTGTATTGCCGAAGACCCGGATAATGGCAATCTCTGGATTGGCACGAACGACGGCGGATTAAATTATTATAACCGGAAAACCGGAGTCTTTTCATATTACCGGACGGGTACTTCCGCCAATGCTTTAAAGTCGGACAATATAAAATGTATATGGACGGACAAGGATGGAAGTGTCTATATCGGCACTCATGGAGGGGGAATGAGTCGTCTGCATCACCGGAGTGGCAGGATAGAAACATATTCCTTTCCCCATTCTACTTCCCTGACTAACAGTTGTTACTCCTTATTGGACGGAACGGATGGAACGCTTTGGGTAGGCGGCATGAGCGGGCTTTACCTTTTCGACAAACAGACCGGCGAACTGTCACAGCATCCATTAGCTAAAAAGCATAAAAAGTTGGAGAATGTATTGATATATACCTTGTTTCGCGATTCAAAAGGAAGAATCTGGATTGGAACGGAAGAGAGCCTGTTTTTGTATGCCGGCGGGAAACTGGAAGAACTGCATCTTTCTTCTTCGGCTTATCTGCATGGGTTGATACAGGCTTTCTGTGTACAGGAGGATAGCCGTCATGAAATCTGGATCGGTTCTTCCACAGGATTATATTGCTATAAGGAAGGAGCACCGACTGCCTGGAAACACTATACGATGAAAGACGGTTTGCCAAATGACTTTATTTATAATATACTGGAAGATGAACGGGGGCGTTTATGGTTGACAACTAACAAGGGACTGGCTTGCTTTAATACGGAGGAGGGTACTTTCCTCAACTATACGAAGCAGGACGGATTGCCTCACGATCAGTTTAACTATTTCGGAGCTTGCAAAGCGCACGATGGTACATTCTTCCTGGGGTCTCTTGGGGGCGTTGCCTATTTCAAGCCATACGAATTGGGTGATAATCCATATTCCCCGGATGCGGTAGTGACAGGAGCCGTTGTCTTAAATCAGGTGATTACGGATATGAAAAGTGAACGGGTACGTTATTATCAGGACGAGCAAGGGCGGATGCTGGGTATGTCGTTCCCTTCCGATCAGAAACTTTTTAATATCCGGTTTGCCGTTATCAACTATTTGGCTGGCAAGCGGAACCAGTTCGTTTACAAATTGGAAGGCTTTGAAACCGAGTGGAACTACTCCCGCCATGTTTCCTTTGCACGGGCAAGTTATTCCAATCTCCCGCCCGGTGAGTATGTATTCAAGGTGAAGGCATGTAACAACAATGGAAAGTGGAGTGAGGCGACCACTGAATTTTTTGTGCATATCATTCCGATGTGGTATCAGACCTGGTGGGCAAAGACACTTTTCATCTTCTTTTCTGTAGGGCTTCTCGTCTTTGTGATCTATTTTTTTATTGCTCGTGCCAAAATGAAGATGCAAGTCCGGATCGAACAGATAGAACGAAACAAGATAGAAGAAATCAGTCAGGAGAAAGTACGTTTTTACATGAATATGTCTCATGAGTTGCGTACTCCGTTGAGTCTGATACTGGCTCCGTTGGAGGAACTCTTGGGGCAGAGCAATCTGAAAGGAACTCCGGTACAGCAGAAACTGGATTACGTTTATAAGAACGGTCGTAAGTTGTTGCACATTGTCAACCAGTTGCTGGATTTCCGTAAAGCCGAAGCAGGTGTAATGCCCATTCATGTTGCGCAGGTGAATGTAGAAGGACTGTTGCAAGATGCTTTTGCCCTGTTTAAAGAAAATGCGCAGAAGCGTGCTATCAGCTTTCATATAAAATCCGATCTGGAAGGACGGTTGTTTCCGGCGGACCGGACGTATGTAGAGACTATCTTGATGAACCTGTTGTCTAACGCCTTTAAGTTTACACCGGACGGCGGAAGTATTTTGCTTTCCTTATGGACAGAGGGAGATACCTATGGTTTCACGGTAAGAGATAGCGGAATCGGTATGTCTCCGGAACAGCTAACCCGTATTTTCGAACGTTTCTATCAGGTAGACGGTCAGCGAAAGGGGACGGGTATCGGGCTGTCATTGGTGAAGATGCTTGTGGAAAAGCATCACGGCACTATTACGGTAGCAAGCGAACCAGCTCAATATACCGAATTTAAAGTCACGCTACCTGCTGATATGGCTGCCTTCACGGAGAAAGAACGTGAATTGCCGGCACATGAAGTCGAAACATCTGCTTCTCTCCGGGAGCTTCCGGTGGCTGATGAATATTTCTCTGGTGATGCGTCAGCTGTGGTTTCAGACGAGAAATCGGACGACGATCAGATAGAAGTCGGCAGCGAGGAAGAACGGCCTACTATCTTGTTGGTAGATGACAATAAAGAAATGGTGGATTACCTGAAAGATAATTTCCGGCAGAACTATGTGACGCTTACCGCCGGAAACGGCGAAGAAGCATTGGCTATTATGAAAGAGCACCGTGTGGATATTGTCCTTTCCGATGTAATGATGCCGGGTATTGACGGTATCAAACTTTGCCAGCTTATTAAACGAAATCTGCAAACCTGCCATATTCCCGTCCTGCTGTTGTCTGCCAAAGGAAGTGTCGATGCACAGACGGAGGGTATTCAGGCTGGAGCGGATGATTACATTGCCAAACCGTTCTCGATTCATTTATTGAAAGGAAAAATAGCTAATCAACTGAAAGCACGCCAGCGGTTGAAACACTATTATTCGAATACGATTGATATAGATACTGCTAAAATGACTTCGAATAATCTGGATGAGGAATTCATGAGCAAAGCTATTCAGGTAGTAGAAGAAAATATCAGTAATGAAGACTTCACCTCTGATGAGTTGGCAAGTCAGCTTTGTATGAGCCGTTCGTCACTGTATCTCAAGATGAATTCCATATCCGGTGAACCGCCTGCCAACTTTATCCGGCGTATCCGTTTTAATAAGGCGTGTAAATTGTTGCTTGAAGGGCGCTACTCCATTTCGGAGATTAGCGGAATGGTAGGCTTCGGATCTTCTTCTTACTTCTCTACCAGTTTCAAGAAGTATGTCGGTTGTCTGCCATCGGAGTATGTGAAGCAGCATACTAAGTAGTTGTTGCTTGTTCATGCAGGTGCAGAAATGAATGAGAGTTTTTTGTCTACTATAAAGTTGAAAAAGGTTCTTCGTCAAATTTGGTGGTACTTCTTCTATTGTGAATAAATAATCTTCGCT
>OHCA01001049.1_pt1 | contig 11004 bp, 15 predicted proteins | sample 1577541 | NCBI WGS metagenome assembly OHCA01 (sample SAMEA3879598, study PRJEB24766) | human gut metagenome | biome: human-associated habitat; feature: feces | place: USA | collected 1985/1987 | reverse complement strand
ATCCAGCAGTATGGCATACAGCAAAGCATGAACAGCGCAGGCGGCAGATGTCACGATAATGCCCGCTGTGAAAGCATGTGGGCCAGAATGAAATCAGAACTGTTATATGACCGTTATGACACAGAAGAAATGACCACTGATGAACTCAGGACTGCCATCTGGAGGTATTTTATCAGCTACTGGAATAACCGGAGGATATGCTCTGCTAATGGCGGGCTTCCTCCGATGGTCAAACGACAGCAATACTATGATTCCCTGAAAGAGGCAGCATAGGATACAAAATCCTTGAGAAAAATGTGTCAACTAATCTTGACAAAATCATTATTCTCTGATTCTCCGTTAAGTGCGATACCGCAAATCCGGCTCAAGTCAGGAGCTGCGACTTCCATACTTTTTGCCGCCTTATATGCCATTTCCAGGTTAGTGATCGGCGTTATATCACCTTTGCCGGTGCCGCGGATAGTGAGTATCTCTTTGAAATCGGGATCGTCGTAGTCGATCATACGAGAATAAGCACACTCTTTCAAAAGCATCAGTTCAGCAAACGCTTCTTTATTCGGAGCATACTTAATAAGCCCTTCCAGAAAGCCAATGTTCCTGTAGGCTTCAATCAGTAAAGCAGCCAATTCGTCATCCATCTGATACATATCTCCGCGCATCAAGGGGCGTGGGGTAAAAGAATAGAATTTAAGGCTTGGCTTTTCGGGATCAAAATGTTCAATATACTCGCCTGTATAGGGAATCATTGCATATACCTCAACAACAAAAAGTTATTTTCAGTATATCATTGACAAGGAGAATAGAAAAGCACTATTTCTTGATTTATCTCAGAAAATCAAGAAATAGTTCAATAAAAATCGGAAATCGAGTTCCACGAATTAGCCACTCCCATGCCAGCCTTTTGATTGAGATGGGATGCCAGCCACTTCTGATTGCTGACCGTTTAGGGCATGAAAAAATACAGACAACCTTAAATACTTACAGTCATCTGTATCCGAACAAACAAGCCGAAGTCGCACAACAACTTGAAAACCTTATCAACGGAACAACAGTTCCAGATAGTAGCCAACTGGCAGATGTAGCCAATTTGTAGCCAACAAAAAGAAAAAACTCTGGAAAGCCTTATAAATCAAGACTTTCCAGAGATGTAGCAACTATTCAAACTCGGCAAGTCCAAAGATATCCTTAAATATATTTGTTTAAGTTTCGCATCTCTTTTGCCGTTATTTTATTTCTGTTGCATATATTATTTTGGCTCGCTGATTTTCTGTTGCCAATTTGTTGCCATACATTGGGATTAGCTCTTATTTGTGCATACACAAAATTTTTCTTTTAACTATACATTTCTTATCGATATGTTGTACTTGATTTTTTGATAGCAACTGGTTGCTGGAAATTATACCCTCCCTCTATACCATCATAGTATCCATAAAAGCTCAAGAGATTTACTATATCTTCAACTTCCACCTCTGATTTAGGACCAATAAATATTTCCTTGATAATACTTTGTTTAACCCTCTCAAAATTCATTTCTATGTACGGTATCAATTTATTGTTTGCTGTTCTATACTTAACTTTAGAAAAAAGAATATTCTCTGAACTTGGTATGTTATAGTGTCCTATTGTCGAACATACTACTACTCTCCATTCCTTCTCCTCTTCGAAACCCGGATTTTTCACAAATGGAAACTGCATTCTATAATTTTCACTTAACTCAAGTGCAACATGTCCTACGCCCTTATATTCAAGTTTTTTTATATTATCCGCGATTATATTCTGAACATATTCCTGTGGATTATCATAAATCACTTTTCCGAAAGCAGTATGAAATTCACTTATCTGATTTAGTTCCTCAAGAACGTCCTTATTAAAACCAATTGCTATTCCTTTTCCATCCTGTGCATATCCTCTCCACTGACTTAATTTATCTTTACTTTCAGAAAAACAAACACAAAATGTTTTCATTGAAAAATTACTATATACACCATTCTCATACCAAGTCTTCCATGCTTTTAATGCTTCAACATCATTTCTCAGATATTCTTCCATTCCCTTATTTACAAATTCTCTACACCTTATACACTCTTGATAATCGTTTGATTTTGCAATATCAGAAAGCCACATACTTGAATTTCTGATAATATTGAAAAACGTGTCAACACTACAATAGTGATATACTATTTCATCCATACTTTTACACATATTCCTTTTTCAAATATATTTAACCACAGCTCTTATTTTTAGCATTATAAACTTTCTCATGGCAACAAACCAATTACAATCAATATAATTTAAAATACGACAGGCAATCCAAAAGACTACCCGTCATATCAAATAATCTATGCACTTCCGCACTATTCAAACTCCCTGCAACTATAACATAATCGTTAAATATATAATTGTCTTTTGCGGATTTTTATATTTATAATATCCAAATTTCACGCCTTATTCATAGTTTCCGTTCAAACAGGTATCATACGGGTATCACGAATATTTCTCCTTAATTGCTCTATCTACATGGTGCTAGCACCATGTAATATAACCCCAAAGACTCCTTTACTCATCATTCTCATCTGACGATTTATCTACCAACTTAAGCTCTTTTTTATCAAGCCTTTCAAACCTTTTTGTTGCATAGATTAGTTCTTGCATAACCTTTATAACTTTCTTTGTCTTTAAAATATTTATGATTACATTTTCCAATTCATTTTTTGTTTCATATTCAATTATATAATTAGCATTTTCTTTCTTAAATATTTCATCTGCAATCCCTTGTTCAAGAACAATTTTGACTGGATACATTCCAATGCCATATTCAAAAAACAAAATCCTATATTTGTAGTTTTCAATTTTAGGTGCCGTCAAAAAAAATTCAAATTTAAAATTCTGATATCCTATCGCTCCAAGATTATCCTGAATATCTTTGTGTATTACTGAAGTTCCCAATGCAGAGGCAATTGACGCAAAAGCTGATAGCTGATCATAAGATTCAATAGGCCCTTCATATTCCCTTACTACACCTTTGACAAATCCATTCGTAGCTTCTTCTAACTGTTTTCCCAATTCTGATATAATTGTATCTGGAGACACCGCCTGATCATCATCGTAGTTTAGAAGTCCATCAAGGTTAAAATCATGACTCATATATTTTCCTCCTTTATTTCAAAAACAATCGGCAAATGATCGCTAATATCCTTTCGAGGATGTCTAAATTTATCAACTAAAGAATACTCCTGGATTTTCACAAGAATTTTTAAACTGTTATCAACGAACCATTTCCTCATGTTTGGACGGATCATTACTTGATCATAAATATTCCAAAAAGAATTGCTAGGCTCGCTCCCATTATGATAGTATGTCCCTGGTGGATATCTGAAGTCTCCAAAAAGGTTCCACATGGGATTATAAAACATTTTAAATGTTTTACTCATAACTGTTCGACTTCCTTTTTCTGCATCCGCTCCACTAGATATACCATGAAATTTTGTTGCATTTAAACATCCTACATCATAAGGATTTTCATTTACATCTCCTAATATAATAGTATTTTCTATTTTCAATTTCATCTCTAATTCATTAATGTCTTCGACAATCCTGTCTATTACAATATTCCTTCTCTCTTGGTGATCCGAATAAATTCTACTCGGCAAATGCATTCCGCACAAAATACACTTTTTATCAATAATTTGTATTGAATAGTATTTGTTTTGATTTGCGGGCATTACTTTTTGAATAGAGCCAAACATCATAATACGATCACAACCGGAAGTCAAATATTTCTCCATGTATATACCCTTTTGAGTTAGTTCATCAATCAACTTCTGTTCATTATCTTTATATTCTGCCAACACGATTATATCTAATTCATTTTCATATATAAGATCAACAATATAATGATTTATAACCGGATTTTGATGTACATTCCAAAAAGCAAACTTCACATGTATTACTCTCTTTCATTTTTTAATATGATTTTAAAAACTCCTATAAGCGGCCAAGGGCAGGCGTTACCTGCCCCTATGCTTCTCTTTCCTTTTCTGCTGTTTCAGTTCAAACTGCCGCTGTTTCTCTGCTTCCCGTTGTTCCCGGCTCACAGCTTTACGTTCAGTTTTCAACTGCTCCTGCTGTAATTTCAAAGCCTGTTGCGACTTCGTTCCTATCCCAGTGTTCTGTACCTGTTTCCGCACATCCCTCTGTACCCGTTTCGGATTGCGACTAGCTTCTTTTACATCAGTTGCCACAGCCGGACTAAATTTCAGTCGATAGTAATTTTTTGATATAAAATCGTATACCTCATATTCTTTCGGCTCCGCCCCAAACGTAACCTTGCATACAGATAATTTCCCCTCCGATATGCGTTCAAACACGCCTATCCAGAATGGTTCCTCAAAAAATACTGTCAATCTGCCCGATACTTTGTCCATGACAATTCCTCCTTAAAAATTGTACTGAACAAAGAACGGACGACCCAAGGAGGGAGGGCTACTTACACCAAAGCGGTGCGGCCGGACTACCCACCGGCTCTATAAGAGATGTTATCCCTTACGTTGTGTTTTTATCTCTGCACTTTGATTTTAGCATACTATTAGCAATTTTACCACAAGAAATAAGGGGCACAGCCGCCATGCCCCAAATCCCTATCGTTCCAACGCTTTCTCGATTTTCTGTTTCTGTCCTTTCAAATCGTTCTGCTTCTCATACAAACTGTCACGTTCTTTACAGAGTAATTTCATACGCTCCAACTGCACCTTTACTCCCTCCCTGCAATCCGGCTCTATCCGTTTATATTCCCCGGTCAGACTGCGTATCTCATTATTGTTTGATTTTATCTGCTCCGACACACATATCCAGTCAATCAGATTGCGTACTTCCATATCCGTATCATACAAATCTGTTTCTGAAAGAATTTTCGCACACAGCCAAACCATGACTTTTTTCTCCATATCGGTCACTCTATCACTCCCCCTCCCCTATCTGCTCATATCAAATGCACGTTTAGGACGCTTTTTTGCCTGTTCCGCCCGTTCCAGAGCCTTAGACCGCTCAACTATCGACTGCACCTGTTCTCTGCCAAAATAGCGTTCTAAACGCCCCAAATCCTCCGTTTTCTCCTGCAATCGATCAATTATGTCACTCTGCTCCATGACCTTATCTGTCAGGCGGCTGATCTGCTGTTCCTGCCGGGTAACTTTATCTTTCAGTTTCTTCCCCTGTTCCGCAAACTGGACACATTTAATCGTCAATGCTTTTATCGTCTCTTTCAATTTCTCCACAAGTGGAGAGGCTTTTTTATCCTTATAAGCCTTTGCAGACATCAACGCCGCTGGTTCAGGCAACTGCCACTTCTCGTCCTCGTCATAGGCGTGTATATTCCGTTCCATAACCGCCTTAGACTGAACCATTTTCTCAATCTCCTGTTGCAATTTCTTCTGTTGCTTCTCCAATTTCTCATTATCAGACAGCAGCTTTTCCTTATCCCCTACCAGCGTTGCCGCCTGCTCTTTCAGCAAATTACTTGTTTCCGAAAGTTCCGATACTTCCTGCCGGATTGCTTCGCCCTCCTGTCGTATCTGCTCTGTTTCCTGCTCTGCTTTCCTATACTGAATTTGAAGATCTGATAATCGCTCTTTTCCGTCAGAAATAGATTGCTCCAGTTCCGCAACTTCTTTTGCCCGCTCCTTTTTTTCAAAATCCAGAACGGACAAATGCTTTTCATGCGTGCCTTTCTTTTCCCACTCAATCCCATGTTCCAGCATGACAGCGGCAAGCTGTTCTTTCTCATAAACCACCCACTGATTTAATTCCGTTTCCCGTCTTGTACCGCCTTTAAATCCAAGAACCGCTAACGCCTGTTTTAGTGATACTCTTGTATCAAGTCCCCGCTTGCTTCCTGTCGTATATGGTACAAAATCTATATGCAAGTGGGGCGTTGCTTCGTCCATATGAAGATAGGCGCTGAACACCCTCAACGTAGGATTTCGCCGCTGAAAGTCCTGCATATATTTATCCAACACCTTTGCCGCAAGCTGTCCATTCTCCGTCTTTGTTCCCATGTTGTCCTTATCCCCGATTTGCAGGATAATCTCATGAAACGGCTTTTCCTGCTTACCGGAATGGATTTTCTCATAATAATTGTCAATCCGGCGGTCACCTCTGATCTGTTTCTCATTGTACCGGGCGAGTGCTTCATCAAACAATTCGTGATATACGTCCTTAACATTTTCGTTGCAGTATTCCACGTTCAGACAGCTTCGTTCCGGGTCAGTATTTTTTGCATGGAATTTTCTGCTGTTATGGTTGACAGAACCTTTTCCTGTCATAAAGCTGATTGTTCTCTTCAATCAAAATCCTTTCTCCCTGTCCGGGTAATCAGCGCCGGATACGGCGCATAGGCTTTGTTACTTTCGCCGAAAGTAACGCAAAAGCACTTTTGACAGGCTCCGCTCTATCAAAAGCTGCCTTTGCGCTCTGCCGAGAGCTTTTCCATCCTACGGAAGGGGCGGCTGTTCCCGCCGCTTTGCTTCCGCCACCATGGCTTTTCGGATAGCCAAAAGTACGTTTTTTACCGTACACTCTTCCCACCCGCACAGCCATACCAGCGTCCGTATTTCTACCGCAGTCAATTCTATATCTCCGAATATCTCATTGAGTGCGGCAATCCTCCGGGCTTCGCTCTCATAAAAATATTTGTTCACGTTCCTTGTTCCCCATTCCGGCTGTCGTATCATATCTGCCCTCCTTTTCAAGACCGCAACAACGCAAGGTCTATATTTTTTGCAACCTTGCAGACACCAAGCCCGCAAATTCTATATACTCTGCATTGTTGCACTGTTGCCTTATTCCGGCTTGATTTTATCCAGTTCCCAATACCAGCTATTATTTATCCGCCTTGCTTTGATACCCAATTCCTTTTTCGCATTTTCAAGCGTCCGTCTGGATATGCTCTGTTCCTCCGCCAGATTGAAAATCTCATTGCTCTGCATGGCATTGTTTGTTTCTGCTACTTCCCGGAGCAGACGCTTCGCCTGTTCCAGCTTATTCGCTTTCGGAGCGATACCGCCCAGCACTTCCTCTGCGGTAACCTCATAATCTCCGAGCCAATGAAAACCGTCCTCCGACAACTTAAATGCTTTCGGGTGTCCAAATGCTGCCAGATTGTTTTTTATCTGGACTACCGCCCTTATATTCGCTTCGCCCTCCACTCTGCCGACCAGCAGGACACTCCTTGCCACCGCAAAGAAATCAATGGAACCCATGCCCCGGTACGCCGCCTTATTTCCCGCCGCTTTGTTCATATGTCCTACAAGTACAATGGCACATTGATATTTCTCTGCCAGAGCCGCCAGCTTCTTTGTCATATCCCTTGCTTCGTTTGCCCGGTTCATATCCATACCGCCGCCGAGATACGCCTGTATCGGGTCTAAAATCAGCAGTTTCGCCTTTGTCCTTATGACCGCTTCTTCCAGACGTTCATCTATCATGGAAAGTGATTTTATACTCTCGTCAATGACAGAAATATTTTCGCAGTTCGCTCCTGCCGCTTCCAGACGGGGCTTCACCGTATCGGCAAGCCCGTCCTCCGCACTCTGATAAATCACCGCCAGTGGCTCCATCAGCTTCATTTCACTGTCTATGCCTTCGCCCTTTGACAGCTTCGCCGCTATATTCAGCACCAGTGTTGTTTTACCATCTCCCGGATCACCCTGTACAATCGTCAGTTTTCCATAGGGGATAAACGGATACCACAGCCATGCTACCTCCTGCGACTGTATCTCCGACATTTTTATCATCTGTAATTCTGTTCTTGTTTCTTCCATAAAGACCTCCATTTCTGAAAAATTTCATTGTCACTGGAAGAAACCTCTGCTATACTTGAATTGTGATTGTTGATAACAGAGGTTTTCCAGTTATCACAGCCCTAACAGTTGCCGCTGTCGGGGCTTTTTTCTTCGCCTTGCCACAGATACCTTGCGCCGTCCAACATCCAAAGAATTGCTTTCAGCATATCTTCATAGGCTTCCTGCAAATCGCTGATTTCTTCGGAAGTAATCCCCGGCTCTTTGCTATTAATTTGTTCTGCCAGTTCCACCAGCCGATTCTCCATTTCCTGCAACCGTTCCACAATCTGATAGACTGTTTCTTTTTTGCCTACCACGCACACCCGGTTATAAATGCAGGAACGGACAAAATAATCTTTTTTCTCCATACCGCTTGCAAAAATCTTTGCTTCGATTTCCTCCCGTTCTCTGGGAGAGATACGGAAACTGATTGTCGGATATTTGTGTGTGCCGCTCATTCCTCTGCGCCCTCCTTAAATTCTTCATTCAGCAATTTTGCCATTTGTGTTTGCTCTGTCGGGAACATATGAGCATAGCGATAAGTAATATCCACACTTTCATGCCCCACCCTGTTTCCGATTGATACCGCCGAAAATCCCATGCTGATAAGCAGCGATACATGAGAATGTCGTAAATCATGGATTCTAATGCGTTTCACTCCCGCTTTCTCCGCCCCTCTCGTCATTTCATGGTGCAGAAAGCTTTTTGTCAGATGAAAGATACGGTCAGTGGGAAGAATCCCGTACAATCTGCCAATATAATCTTTCAGTTCTTCACATAAGAAATCCGGCATACTCACATTTCGTTTGCTTTTCGGAGTCTTTGGGTCTGTAATTACATCTTTACCCTCCAATCGCTGATAAGATTTTGTTATCCGAATGACTTTGTTATCAAAATCTATATCCTGCGGCATGAGAGCTAATAGTTCGCCTACCCGTAAACCACACCAGTACAATGTCTGAAACGCATGATAGGAATATGGTTTGTCCTTTACCGTTTCAATAAATTTCAGATATTCCTCTTTTGTCCAGAACAGCATTTCCTCCGCTTTTCCCTTTCCCAACGGCCCCGCCTTTACAACGGGATTGCTTTTCAGTTCATAGAACCGTACCGCATGATTGAACAGTGCGCTCAATTCTGATTGCAGAGTTTTCAAATAAGTCGGAGCATAGGGCTTCCCTTTTTCATCACGATAGGAAATCTGTTCATTCTGCCACTGGATAATATCTTTCGGACGAATATCACGCATTTTCTTGTCCTTGAAATAGGGCAGTAGCTTTGTCCTCAAGATATGCTCTTTTGTCAGCCAGGTATTGTGTTTCAACTTCGGCTTCATATCTCTTGTATATGCCTGAACAAATTCCTCGAAAGTCATATCCAAGTCCGCCGCTTCTTTCATGCGGAAATGCCGTTCCCACTCTGTCGCTTCCCGTTTGGTCTTAAATCCTCGCTTGACTTTCCGACAATTCTTACCAGTCCAGTCATAATAGTGAAAGGACACATACCATGTTCCCCGCTGTTCGTCTTTATACGCCGCCATAATCTCACTCCTTTCAATTTGCCTGCGCCATGCCGTAAAATTTTTCTTCATAGTATTTTCTGCTTACCCGTCCGGCGATTGTGATAAAACCTTTTGCTTCCAGTTCTTCGTTCATCTGCCGCACCAGCTTATAAGCAAATGGTTTAGAAACGCCTAAGTCCTGTGCCACTTCTCCGGCTGTTACAAATAAATCATTTTTCAAATACACGTCCTCCTTCTTCTTATTAACTTTTTTGTTAAACTTTGTATTTTCAGTATACTTAACATTTCTGTTATTGTCAATAGCTTTTTTGTTAAGTTTATCTTTTTTATTAAATTTAGCATTTCTGATAAGTTTTTGTTGCCGTATTATTTTAGCTATGCTAGAATGTAGGAAACGGGATAACTATTTTCACAGGAGGGTTTTATGGAATACACGATACGAGAAATGACGGTAACGGAATATCCTCTGTTGAATGAATTTCTATACGAAGCTATTTTTATTCCAGACGGTATAAAGCCGCCACCGAAAAATATTATCGCTTCTCCCGAATTACAAATTTATGTTGACCGCTTCGGGGCATCAAAAGCTGATTTCGCATTAGTCGCAGAAGTTGAACAAAAAATCGTTGGTGCTGTCTGGGTACGCATTATACACGATTACGGACATATTGATGATGAAACGCCCTCTCTTGCCATCTCTCTATACAAAGAATACCGGGGACAGGGGATAGGAACCGATATGATGAAAGAAATGCTATCTTTGTTGAAAGCACATGGTTATAAACGTGTTTCACTTTCTGTTCAAAAGGCTAATTATGCGGCTGAAATGTATCGAAAAATCGGCTTTGATATTATACGGGAAAACAAAGAAGAATGGATTATGGTGTGTAATTTGTAAATTTTAAGGAAAGGACACAGAATTATGACACTGGGAGAACGAATTAAGAGAATCCGCACATTTCGGGGATTAACACAACGGGAACTAGGATTGAAGCTGGGATATGAGGAACGCAACGCTGATGTTCGTGTAGCACAATATGAATCCGGCTATCGTGTTCCCAAAAAAGATACTCTCATGGAAATTGCCAAAATTTTGAATGTCAACTATATCAATTTTATTACCGAAGCCCCCGGCTGCGCCGAGGACATTATGCAGACTTTTTTCTGGCTTGACGAGGACAACCGCAATACCTTTCATCTGTTCCAGCTTGTCCGCAATACCGGCAAGTGCAATTCCTTCGATGATAAGTCTGTCCGATATAATGATACTGATGAATGGCCCGCTCATGCCCCTGTCGCTATGTGGATTGATTACGGTCTTGTAAATGAATTTCTACGTGAATGGTGTCTGCGGAAAGAACAGCTAAAAAGCGGAGAAATTTCAGAGGACGAATATTTTGAATGGAAAATCAACTGGCCTACTTCCAGCAGTAGCGTTGATGAAAAGGGAAATGACAAGAAAAATAACAGTTATCAGTGGAGAAATCAATAATGGATAAATTACAATACGACAGTTTTTATAAATTTATCGTTTCAGTTGGTATTGTTTTAATTGTTGCGCCATTATTTTGCTTGCATTATTTAGTTTCTGGGGAGTATCCCAAAGTTTGTGTAAACCTTCAAACTGATGTAAGATAGACTTAC
>OHCA01001039.1_pt1 | contig 11068 bp, 8 predicted proteins | sample 1577541 | NCBI WGS metagenome assembly OHCA01 (sample SAMEA3879598, study PRJEB24766) | human gut metagenome | biome: human-associated habitat; feature: feces | place: USA | collected 1985/1987 | reverse complement strand
AGAAATATGTTTTTCAGCAACACCAAGTGCCATTAAGCAGTCACCAGTAAACAGCTCTGCCCCCAGCAGAATTACCATCATCAAACCTACTGGGAATACGACTGCCGCCGTAAGTCTTGCAAGTCCTACATTTGCCACAGAATGTGCTGCCACGCTGCTCGCTGCTGCACCCATTCCAATCATCATTCCAGCTAACATTGCTTTTCCAAACAGCTTGCCAATCGGTGTAGCTGCCTTCGCTTTGCATCCCTGTGCATAGCTTTTCGTTGCTTCTTTTACAGATAAAAAGCCTTCCATAGTAAAATATCCACCTGTCTTTTTTATTCCAGTCGGGATTTCCCGCCATCTTTTCCATTATATCACAATTTTTTTTGATTGAACAGCAAATTTTTAATGACATATCCTTTTCAACTGTGCTATACTGAAGTAAAATTTAACTATGAAGTTCTAAATAGTTACAGTAAATTTAACTTCAAAAGCAGAAAGGTATGGTTTTCACTATGCGTATTGTCATAAAAATTGGTACTTCCACTCTTGCTCATCACACTGGACGACTCAATATAAGACGTACAGAGGTGCTCTGCAAGGTAATCAGTGATTTAAAAAATGCCGGACATGAAATTGTCATGGTCTCATCTGGTGCCATCGGTATGGGTGCCGGCAAGCTTTCATTAAAAGAGCGACCGTCTGATATGCCAACAAAGCAGGCTGCCGCTGCTGTAGGTCAGTGTGAGCTGATGTATACATATGATAAGCTTTTTGGTGAATATAATCACACAGTTGCCCAAATCCTTTTAACTAGTGAAGATATTGAGCACGATGACAGACGCCAAAATGTGGAAAATACAATGGAGCGTCTGCTTTCTCTTGGTGCAATTCCAATTATCAATGAAAATGATACAATCTCTACTGCTGAGATTGTGATTGGCGACAACGATACGCTTAGCGCAATTGTAGCAAGCACTGTTCACGCTGATTTACTCGTGCTTCTTTCTGATATTGACGGCCTGTTTACGGCTGATCCAAGAAAGGATCCTTCTGCAACACTTATTCCTACTGTTTTTGAAATCACACCTGAAATTAAAGCTATGACCTCTGGTGCTGGCACAAATCTTGGAACTGGCGGCATGACTACAAAAATTCAGGCTGCACAGATTGCAACAGAAAATGGCATTGATATGGTTATTGCAAACGGAGCTGACCCTGTTATCTTATATGATATCGCAGATGGAAAACAAGCAGGAACACGTTTTCTTGCACAGAAAAAAAGCTTTAAAAGAAAGGACTAAACGCATTATGAAAGAAACAAAGTGTATTTTACAGGAAGCCAAGGCAGCTGTTTCTTCTCTGGCGGTTTTGAAAAGTGAAGAAAAAAATAAAGCGCTTCTTGCTATGGCAGATGCACTAATTGCTGACACTTCTTCTATTCTTTGTGAAAATAAAAAAGATATGGACGCAGCAAAGGACACTATATCTTCTGTCATGCTTGACCGACTAAGGCTTGATGAATCACGCATACGCGCTATGGCAGACGGCATCCGTGCTGTCGCTGCACTGCCTGATCCTGTTGGCCGCATTCTTTCTGATGAAACGCGCCCAAACGGACTTCATATTCAAAAAGTCTCTGTACCAATGGGCGTTATCGCTATTATTTACGAAAGTCGCCCAAATGTCACCTCAGATGCTGCTGCTCTAGCTTTAAAATCTGGAAATGTCTGTGTACTTCGCACAGGAAAGGAAGCCTTTCACAGTGCATTTTCAATTGTCACAGCACTAAAAAAAGGGCTTCATAGCTGCGGCATAAATGAACAGGTCATAAACCTTATTGAGGATACAAGCCGAAAAAGTGCACTTGATTTAATGCGTGCCGTTGGTTTTATTGATCTTTTGATTCCGCGCGGTGGTGCAGGACTTATAAAGGCATGCGTAGAGCAGGCGCTTGTTCCTTGTATTCAGACAGGCACTGGAATCTGTCATATCTATGTAGATAAGGATGCCGACCTTTCAATGGCACTGCGAATAGTTGAAAATGCAAAAATGAGCCGACCTTCTGTGTGCAATGCTGCCGAGGTTTGTCTTGTGCACCGCGATGTAGCAAAGAAATTTCTTCCTATGCTGCAAAAAAGCTTGTGTGACCCATCTCGCGAGCATCCTGCTAAGCTTCGCCTTGACAAAGAAGCTCTTTCCATTATTGACGGTACTCCTGCAGATGAGAATGATTTTGATACGGAATTTCTCGACTATATTCTCGCTGTGCATATCGTAAGTGATGTTAACGAAGCGATTGCACATATTGCTTCCCACTCTACTCATCACAGCGAATCAATCATCACACAGAATGAACAGACTGCTGCTCTATTTACAACTCTTGTAGACAGTGCTGCTGTCTATGTCAATGCATCAACTCGCTTTACTGACGGAGGTGAGTTTGGTCTTGGCTGTGAAATGGGAATTTCAACACAGAAGCTTCACGCGCGCGGTCCAATGGGGCTTCGTGAGCTGACAGCTTACAAATATGTTATCACTGGAAACGGACAGACCCGTTGACAAAAGCATCACACTATCTTAACATACTTCTAGACGGCTGCAGCTATTATCTGATGTCCGTTTAAATAAATCTACTTGGAGGAATTATGGAACACTTAATTATCCCAGAGGGCTATGAACCAGCTTTAAATCTGCATGATACACAGATTGCCATCAAAACAGTCAAAGATTTCTTTCAGGATCTGCTCGCAAAGCAGCTAAATCTGCTTCGCGTATCAGCACCGCTGTTTGTTGATCCGGCTTCCGGCTTAAACGACAACTTAAATGGTGTTGAGCGCCCTGTATCATTTGATATTAAGGAGCAAAGCGGTTTTAACGCTGAGGTTGTACACTCTCTCGCAAAGTGGAAGCGCTATGCTTTAAAGGAATATGGCTTTTCAAACGGTGAAGGTCTTTACACCGATATGAACGCAATTCGCCGTGATGAGACTACAGACAACATCCACTCCATCTTTGTTGACCAGTGGGACTGGGAAAAAATCATCTCAAAAGAAGACCGCACACTCGACACTTTAAAGTCCGTTGTCCGTGATGTATACAAGACACTTAGAAAGACAGAAATGTACATGGCAATCCAGTATGATTACATAGAGGAAATTCTTCCTAAGGAAATCTTCTTTATTACTTCTCAGGAACTTCTTGACATGTACCCGGACAAGACTCCAAAGGAGCGTGAATATCTGATCACTAAAGAAAAAAAGGCTGTCTGCCTGATGCAGATCGGTGATAAGCTTGGAAATGGAGAGCCGCATGACGGACGTGCACCAGATTATGATGACTGGGCACTCAACGCCGATATTCTTGTCTACTATCCAGTTCTTGATATTGCTCTTGAGCTTTCCTCCATGGGTATTCGTGTTGATGAGAACTCTCTTCGCACTCAGCTTGAGAAGGCTGGCTGCCCAGAGCGTGCAAACCTTGCTTTCCAAAAGGCAATACTAAATAAAGAACTTCCTTACACTATTGGCGGCGGTATTGGTCAGTCTCGTATCTGTATGTTCTTCCTTCGCCGTGCCCACATTGGCGAGGTTCAGTCCTCTATCTGGCCGGCTGATATCAGAAAGAAAGCAAAAAAACATAATATTACATTGCTTTAATGCGTATCAAAAAAAGTGCCGTGGATATCCATGGCACTTTTCTTATATTTATCAGCGTCTCCACGTATCGCGTGAGAGAAGAATCAAAATTGGGAAAATTTCCAATCGTCCAGCCAGCATATCAAAAATTAGTACAATTTTTGCCAGCGGACCATAAATTGAGAAGTTACATGTCGGGCCTACTAATTCAAGACCTGGTCCGATATTATTAAAGCAGGCAAGTACAGCTGAAAAATTAGTTCCAACAGAAAAACCATCTATTGAAATAACTAGCAAACTAAACATAATAATCAGTACATATGCAGCAAGATAGGCATTTGTATTTTCAAGCACCTTCTCTGATACGACCTGCTTGTTGCTGCGCACTGCCTGGATTCGCTGCGGACGAAGCATTTTCTGGATATTTCTTCTAAGACTCTTAAAGACAAGAAGCAGTCTTCCGCACTTAAAGCCTCCGCCTGTACTTCCTGCACAGGCACCCACTACCATCAGACATAATAGGATTGACTTTGAAAAACCTGGCCACAAATCAAAGTCTGTGGTAGCAAAACCTGTAGTCGTCACAATACTGGCCACCTGGAAAAATGCGTGGCGTATTGTCTCTTCAAGTGTTCCATAAAAACCTCTCAGGTTAATCACAATCAAAAGCACACTGCCCAGTACCATTCCAACATAAAGACGAAGTTCTTCATCTTTATATACACTCTTTACCTGCTTCATTATCAAAAGATAATAGCAGCTAAAATTCACACCAAACAGCAGCATGAACACCGTACATACATTTTGAATATATGGACTGTAGCTTGCCATACTATCATTTTTTACACCAAATCCACCAGTTCCGGCTGTTCCAAATGCTGTACACACAGCCTCTAATACAGGCATTTTTCCAACAATCAAAAACAGGAAATCCACTACTGTCAATACAATGTACAAAATATATAAAATTCCGGCTGTACTTCTGATTCTTGGAACAAGCTTTGCAACATTAGGTCCCGGGCTCTCTGCTCGAAGCAGATGCATTGTAAAACCATCATTTCGGCCGCTGACAGGAACAACTGCAAGTAAAAATACAAGAACACCCATACCGCCAACCCAGTGGCTAAAGCTTCTCCAGTACAGCATTCCCTTTGAAAGACCTTCTACATTTGATAAAATAGATGCACCTGTTGTCGTAAAACCAGATACGATCTCAAATAATCCATCAAGATAAGACGGAATTTCACGTGAAATCCAAAATGGAAGGCAGCCCAAAAGACTCATTACAATCCACGCGAGTCCGACACAAACCATACCTTCTCTTGCATAAAAGCCTTTTTTGGCTCTTCTTGCAAAAAACATAAGCATGCCTGCCACTGCTAAAATCACAAGGATACTTAAAGCAAATCCTAAAATCGCCTGACTATCCTGACCAGCCAGACTTATAATCAGTGCCGGCACCATAAATGCCGCCTCCGCCAACAGAATCTGCGCAATCAGCCGCCCCATCATTTTATAGTTCATAATTAAAAAACTCCTTTTTTGCAGAAACTGTATTTGTTATGCTTCAAAAATATCGTCAAGCTTATAGATAATATCATTTCTTGTTGTGACAACAACAACTGTATCACCCTCTCTAATGACGGAATCTCCTCCTGGAAGCTCTGTAACTCCACCGTGTGTAATACAGGCTACAAGAATATTTTGCTTCACCTTCATGTTCTTTAACGGCTTGTCACAATACGGCTTTTTCTCTTCAACATGAAACTCAATTGCCTCTGCCTTTCCATCTGCTATGGAATGAACTGATACGGCTGCTCCTGTCTGATTGTGCATTGCACGTATATAACGCACAATACCGTTACAGCAAAGATCCTTTGGCCAAATCGTACTTCCAATCGGAAGCTGATCAATCATGCTGCCATTTTCCATATGACCAAGCTTTGTGATAACCTGAGATACACCATGCTTAGTTCCATACAGAGAAATAATCATATTTAACTCGTCCATACCAGTTGCCGTGACAAGTGCGTCACAGCTTTCAAGATTTTCACGCTTCAACACAAAAGTGTTGCTCGCATCATCATTGATAATCTCTGTTTTAGGAAGAAGTGCTGCCAACTCCTCGCAATGCTTTGAATCCTTCTCGATCAAACGTACCGTCATACCATCTTTTTCAAGCTGCTGAGCCAGATAATAGCTTACACGTCCGCCGCCGCAGATCATAACATGATTGACCTTTTTTGTGATAATTCCAAGGTTATCAAGAAGTGTCGCCAAGCTTTCTGTTGATGCCGTAACAAATATTCTGTCGCCCTCTCTAAGTACAAAGCTTCCATCCGGTGCTACAACATCACCTCTTCGAAGCACAGCACATACAAGAACACGGCACTTTATTACACGATTCATTTCGCTAAGAGCAACATTGCACAAGCGGCTTCTTTCATCAACACGAAGCTCTACGATCTCTACTCTTCCCTTTGCAAAACTGTCTCTCTTTAAGAAGCCTGGGAATTTAAGCAGTCGTTCAATCTCAATTGCAGCCTGCTTTTCTGGATTCACTGTCAATGACAGCGAAAATGTTTTCTGCATTTTGTAAACCTGATCTGTATAATCCGGATTACAAATTCTTGCAATTGTATGGATATTTGGATTGATTCCATGAGCAGTCATGCTGCACAGAAGATTTAACTCATCTGCACCAGTCGTTGCAATTAAAAGATCTGCATCGTTTACACCAGCCTGAAGCAATGTCTCCATCGTAGCGCAATTTCCCAAAACGGCCATTACATCATATTTTTCTACGTTTGCTTCCAATACCTGCTGCTTTACATCAATAAGCGTAATATCATAACCTGAGGCGCTCAGCTGTCTAGTCAGCGTTGATCCAACCTTTCCGACGCCCGCAATTATTATTTTCATACCCTTCACCTTTCATGTTCGAATAATGACAGACAATTAGTCATTACATTATGATAACACAAAAATAAAAAAGTGCAAGGATATTCTATATCTGCGGTAAATAAAAACGACACCCATTCGGGTGTCGCCTTATTTTACTATTCTTTACGGCAGATATGTACGATATCCTATCGGTGTCTTAAAGAATACAGATGTTACATTAATTCCAGTCTCTGGTGAACCTGCATGAACAATTGCACCGTTTCCGATGTAAATTGCCACATGGTTCGGATTATTGTAAAATACAAGATCACCTGGTCTAAGCTGATCGTAAGTGATAGCAGAACCACAATTCATCTGTGACATTGAGTGATGCGGAAGGCTTACGCCTGCCACTCTGCTGTATACCTGCATAGTAAATCCAGAGCAGTCTACGGAACCGCCAATAGAAAGATCGGTGCCGCCGTATACATAATTGCACTGACCTACCCAGCCTAATGCATAATTAACAATTGAATCACGAAGCGGTGTTGAATTGTTTGATGGAGTTGTAATTTCCTGTGTGGTAGTAGTCTCTGCCGCTGTTGTTGTTGTCGCTTCAACTGTTGTGGTAGTAGTTTCTGCCGCTGTTGTGGTGGTTGTCTCTGTCTCTGATGATGGAACTGTTTCCTCAACTGTGGTGGTTGTCTCTGCCTCTGATGATGGAGCAGTTTCTTCAACTGTAGTGGTTGTCTCATCAGGTACTGTCTCTGATGATGGAACATCTGACGGCTGTGTTTCTGAAGAAGCCTCAACTGTTGCCACATTTAGCTTACAGTAACAGTGTTCCAGCCTGCACTTAACATCATGCCAACCTGCTCACAGCTTAAGCCTTCTGTTACTGTCTGTGTTGTTCCATCTGTGTAAGTAACAACAATATACAGCTCACTTGCACTGAGTACCTGTCCTTCTGTCTTACTGCTTCCAGTATAAAATGCCTCAATACCCTGAATTGCTTTTACAGTCTCTGAAGGAGTAGTATTATCAGCTGTTGTAGTTGTGGTATCCTCTACTGTAGTTGGTGCTGTCTGATCTGGCTGCGTTTCTTCTGCTTTGCTTGATGAAGTCTGTGCCTGTGAGCTTGTTGTCGTTTCCTCAGCAGACGTAGCTGCCACTGTCGTAGTAGTAGTAGGTACCTCTGTTGACGTCTCTGCAACTGTCTCACCATTTAACGCTGCTGTCGCACGCGCTACCATGTCGGCTGTCTTTTTCTGCTCGCTCTTTGCTGTTGTTACTAAGTCTGTATAACCTGCGTTAGAAGCATCATTTATGTAATATTCCCAAAGCTGATATGCATATGTACTTGCGTTGTAAGCTGCCTGATAATCTGCTGCTGCCATACGCTTTTCAAAAATTGCCTCTGCATCGCGAATATCTACAAGATAGCTGTCCAACTGATTTTTTACCATCTGATCAGTGATTGCTACTGCCTCTGCATGACGTGTATATAAAGAAACATCCTTTGCTTTAACAAATCCGGCAAATTCTTCGTTAACTGCAATCTTTACAAATCCGTTCTGAATTGCAAGAACCTTATAATCACCATCCTTGTAAACGTTGCCAACACTATCGGCACCGCTTGATGCTGAACTGTAAACAACCGCTGTATTGGCTTTTACCTTTGCATAACGGTTTGTAAGATCCTCATCGCTCGCCTTTGCAGCTGCACCTGTTAATACATAATCAGATGACACATAACCCTCTACATCTCCACTTTTGATCAGATACCAGCTGCCTTCACTGTTATCAACAGTATCATAAATAGAAACAACACAATTGCTGTATAAATATCCGATCACATTGCTTGATACAGATGGCTTATTTCTAACATTTAAGCTTGCCATTACACTGACAAGTCCTTCTTCCTTTTCGCTGGCATCCTTTGACACCAAACTGGTTCCAAATACTACTGAACCATCTTCCTTCGTCGTCGCATTTACATTAACAACTGGGATAATTTTTTTCTCCTGCGCTGAAGCAACTATGTAGCGAATATAATCAATAATATCTGCTTCAGGTGTCTGGCTGCTTGCATAGTAGTTATCGAGAGAAACCGCCATGCCTGCCACAGCTGTGTCCTGTTCAAGCGATGCGCCTGATGCTGCCGGTACTGCAATGCCTCCTCCGACTGCAAGTGATGCAGCCAAACAGGATGCCAGCGCATTCCTGCATAATTTATTCATATCTCAAAAACCTGTACCTTCCCGTAGCCTGCCATCTTGCCTGCAGGTACAAAAACATAATATCAGTTAAATTGTTACAAGATTATTACAACTCCATTTTGATTATATCACATAGAACTTGCTTGTCAAGCAAGTTTATTTGTGCCTTTTGCACTTTTTATTTCTTTGTGCTATACTAATTAGCGATTTCCTGCTGCAGGAAAATAATATAAACAGCTCTATGAGGTATAAATATAATGTCAAAAACAATTTTAATTACAGGTGCATCCTCTGGCATTGGACAGGCTGCTGCGCTGGCTCTTTCAAGCCCGAATAACCGCCTGATTCTTGTTTCTATGAAAAATAAAGAAGGCTTAGAAAATACAGCCAATAAGGCAAAGGAAAAAGGTGCCGATGTTTTAACCTTTTCTGCTGATGTATCAGACTATGAAGCATGCAAATCACTTTTAACACAGGCAAATGAACAGTTTGGCCCTATTGATCTTTTAATAAATGATGCTGGAATATCCCATATTGGTCTTTTTCAGGATATGACACCTGATGAGTGGCAGCGTGTAATGAATGTCAATATCGGTTCTGTCATGAATTTATGCCATCTTGTCATCCCATCCATGGTACATCGCCACCACGGACGCATCATAAATATTTCCTCTGTATGGGGCAATGTCGGTGCCTCTTGTGAGGCTGTCTACTCTGCAAGCAAGGGTGCCATTAACAGTTTTACAAAAGCTCTCGCTAAAGAACTGGCTCCCAGTAATATTCAGGTGAATGCCATCGCTTTTGGTGCAATTGAAACACCTATGAATGCCTGGCTGTCAAAGGAGGAGGCTGATGCACTCGCAGATGAAATACCTGCCGGACGTGAGGGCACAAAAGAAGAGGCAGCCCAGATGATCTGCATGGTTGCAGATGCACCAGACTACCTCACTGGTCAAATTCTTACAATGGATGGCGGATGGATTTAATTACTTTACCAACTCTTCCATCATCTCTTCCTTAAACTGCTGTGTGTACAAATCATGGTAATAACCCTTCATTGCCATCAGCTCGTCGTGTGTTCCCTGCTCGATGATCTTTCCGGCCTTAACAACAAGAATTACATCTGCCTGGCGGATTGTCGAGAGGCGATGGGCAATGATAAATGAAGTGCGATCCTTTAAAAGATAGGAAATCGCATTCTGAATCAGCTGCTCTGTCTCTGTATCAATAGAAGATGTCGCTTCATCCAGAACAAAAATCGCCGGATCTGCCAGCACAGCTCTTGCAAATGAAATAAGCTGTTTTTCTCCGGTGGACATGGAATCTCCACCCTCTCCAACATCTGTCTGCCATCCCTTTTCAAGACGTTTTGCTACATGATCTGCTGATACGATCTTTGCTGCCTCGATAACCTCTTCATCTGTAGCTTCCAGCTTTCCATAACGGATATTTTCCATAATTGTTCCTGTAAACAAATGAGGACTTTGAAGCACATAACCAAGCGCACTGTGAAGCCATGACTGGCTGCGCTCTCTGTAATCCACACCATCGATTAAAATACGACCCTGTGTCGGCTCAAAGAAACGACATGCTAAATTTACCAGTGTACTCTTTCCAGCACCTGTCTCTCCGACAATGGCAACTGTAGTTCCTGCCGGAACATGAAGATTAAAATGTTCTAAAATATTCTCATTTCCATCCGGATAATGGAACGTCACATCTTCAAATGTAATATCACCCTTAATCGGCTCCCAATTTTCACGTTTTTGCTCAAATGCTGTGCCATACTTTTCAATGACATCTGGGCGATCCTTAATCTGCGGCTCTTCCTCAAGAAGTCCTGTGACACGCTCGATATTAGCCTGTGCTGCCACAATCTCAGACAAGTTAGACGCGATATTTCGAATTGGCTCAAACATGTTGACAGCATATGTGGTAAAGGCTGATAACGTACCTAGCTGAAGAGCCTGTGCCAACACAAGCTCACCGCCCTGCTTTAATGCAAGAGCCACACCGATATAACCACAAAATACAACAAGCGCTACATAAAGACCATTCATGCGTGCCGCCTTCACGCCTGCTGTTTTCATATCATCAGTAAGTCCCCTGAAATGACGGCTGTTTTTTTCCTCAATGACAAGCGCTTTTGATGTCTGCGCACCTGTAATTCCTTCATTATATGCACCTGTAATCATTGAATTTTTCTTTCTGACCTGCCTGTTCCATTTTAAGATACGCTTCTGGAAAAAGCTTGTAAGAATCACCAGACCCGGCACAATTAACATAATCCAAAGTGCCAGCTTCCAGTTTAGTGCAAGCATAATGACAAAGATTCCAACTACA
>OHCA01001015.1_pt1 | contig 11381 bp, 10 predicted proteins | sample 1577541 | NCBI WGS metagenome assembly OHCA01 (sample SAMEA3879598, study PRJEB24766) | human gut metagenome | biome: human-associated habitat; feature: feces | place: USA | collected 1985/1987 | reverse complement strand
AAGAATCAGGTGCTTATGGTCATAAGCACAGTTTTTTACAGGAGAACAACAATGTCTCACAAATCTAAGAAAAACACCACGAACAATTCCTCTGCCGAAACGACGGCCACATCCGCCAAAGAGAGCTGCAAGAGCAGTTCCGGCAAAAAATGCAGCAAATAAAACAAACCCGTTTTAAAGGTTGGACGCCCTGGTTTCAGACCGGGGCGTTTTTTGTTCCGGCAAAGCCCAAATGCCTAGCAAACAGTCTATAAACCTTGTTTTGACGGCAGATAAAGATTAACTCCTTCTGTGCAGCAGGGGAAACCCCGCGCTAATTTAATAAAACAAGGAGATATATTATGGATAACACCAATGAAACCGAAGAAAAGAAAGCTTCCGGCTTTCAGGATTCTTCGACGTCTCATCAGAAATCCTCAGAAATGAGTTCTAAATCCTATTCTTCGCCGACCGACAATGCGGACGAAGAAGAAGAATTGGAAATTGACGAAGTTTCTTTTTCCGGCGGTTGTCCGTGCGGTCAATCTTCCAACTCTAAGTCTTTCTAGCCGTTTTATTTAATTATTGAAAACAATCAACTTTCATTTTTTTATTTAAGGAGAAATATCATGGCTTGTGGTAACAACAGCAAAATGTCAAAATCTGCTTCCGGAAGTTCTAATTCTTCAAGTTCTTCCCGTTCTTCAAAATCTGCTTCCGAAAAGAAAGAAAGCAGCAAATAAGCTGACAGTCTCTTCATAGCATGGATAGATCCCTCTTGCGGTTTTTATCGGAAGGGGGATTTTTTTATTAGACTATTTGAAATTATGGACTATATTATTTTGAGTTAATTCTTTTGCAAAGGTGATAAAATGAAAAAATCAGTTTGGACAATTTGTTTTGCCTTGTTTTGGACGGTTCTGACCCCGGCTCAGGCTCAACAGAAAGAGAACCTGAAACAAATTGAAGATTACCTGAACAACATTAAAACCATGCAGGCTTCTTTCGTGCAGACGGCCAGCAACGGCAATACGGCGGAAGGAATGCTCTATATTGCCAAACCCAACAAAATACGCATGGAATACAATGCTCCGACCGATGTTTTGATTGTCGGCGACGGCGATTACATCATTTATCACGATCAAGAGCTGGATCAGGTTACCAATATTGATTATGACGATATTCCGGCCAGTTTGATTTTGGCCAATGACGTTAAACTTGACGGAAAAAAATTTAAAGTGACCAATTATTATCAGGACGCCGGCATTACCACCGCCACTATTCAACACAAAGACAACGACATCGGCCCGATTACGCTGACTTTTAACAACAATCCCTTTGAGCTGAAACAGTGGAGCATTGTTGATCCGCAAAGCGTGGAAGTGACCGTTTCGCTGTATAATGCGCAGAAGGATCTTGATTTGGACAATTCATTATTTAAATTCAGGAAAAACAAATCCGGACCGAAAAACTACAATAAAGGGCGCCGCTAAACAATGGACAAGACGACGTTTAAACTGGCAACCTGGAATGTCAATTCCATCCGCATCCGGCTGGATCTGCTGAAAAAGCTGGCGGAAACGGAACAGCCAGACATTATCTGCCTGCAGGAAGTGAAAGCTAAAAAAGAAGATTTTCCCTTTGCGGAAATTGAGGCGCTCGGCTATCCGCACATTGCCTTATACAGCATGCCCGGTTATAACGGCGTGGCAATTTTGTCTCGGACAAATCTGAGCGCCGTCGAGCAAAAAGACTGGGTCGGCAAGCATGATGCACGACATATTGCGGCCCGGGTTCTTGACGATTTGGAAATCAACAATATTTATATTCCGGCCGGCGGAGATATTCCCGATCCGATTGCCAACTTGTCATTCGCACATAAGCTGACTTTTATGGACGATATTGCCGAATACTGGGAACTGCATAAAGACGACTACGGCCGGCGTAAAATGATTGTCTGCGGCGACTTCAACGTTGCTCCGCTCGAAAATGACGTGTGGAGTCACAAGCAGATGCTGAAAATTGTTTCGCATACGCCGGTGGAAGTTGAACGGCTGACCCGGCTGCGGCAGGCGCTTGACCTGGTAGACGTTACGCGGCGGTTTTATCCCGAGCCGGAAAAAGTCTACTCCTGGTGGAGCTACCGCAATCCCAACTGGCAAACAAACAACAAAGGGCGGCGGCTGGATCATATCTGGGTCAGTCCGAATATTGCCGAGCGGGTTACGGCGGTTAAAATCTGCACTTATATGCGGGCAGAAGAACGCCCGTCCGACCATGTTCCGGTTATTATGGAAATGAAAAAATAAGGTTTGAGGCCCATGAAATTAAAAACGCTTTTATTTTCTCTGGCTTGTTTTTTTCCGGCTTTGGCGCAGGCATCGGAAGTTGAGTTTATTTACAGCGGAAGAATTGACTCCCTGTACGGATATAACGTGCCGGCCGGGCGTTACAAGCATAACGACCACCGTGACCACTGGATTAATCTGTTTTCGCTTAACCTGGGACTGGAAAAGGAATTTAACGCCGATTACCGCGCCGGATTATACGCCGATTTGAATGCCGGCATCAACAAAAGGCAGGATAATTTTAACAACGGCGACTGGGGACAGGAGATTTACGGCATTATCGACAGTCCTTACGGGCGGATTATGCTGGGCGAGACTTATAATACCGCCTATCAGTTTCAGGTCGGAGCCGGCGCCATCGGATTAAACGATTCCGACATTGTCAATTTCATGGCGAATCCCAACTGGGTTAAAACCAAACACGCCACCGCTTACCGGACATTAAATTCAACCTCGATGAATACTGACGGCGTGGCACCGAAAATCTCATACATAACGCCGGAAATTTACGGTACCATGTTCGGTTTTTCTTATGCGCCGGACAGTTACGACCGCCGGGGATTAGTTAATAAATTTGCCAGATATGCAGACGATTCCGCTTATGTTTTCTCTCTTTATACCGAGCAGGATTTAGGTTTTGCCGATATGTCGGCCGCCTTGGGCTACGGTATCTTTAATCAGGACGACAAAGATTTTACGGCCGGCATCAGTTTTTACAAAGGCGGCTGGACTTTGGGAGCCAGTTACCGCAAGACTTATGTTGACGGCGGCGATTTTGCAGTTACCGGACAATCAGACAATCCGCGGCTGCCGGACTGGTTTGACAATTACCGCGAAGGACAGGCCTGGGACATCGGGCTGGGGTATGAAATCGGTCCGTATCAGGCGGCGCTCTCTTATTTGCACAGCGAAGCGGAAAATACCGACAATCAGGATGACATCATTATGCTGTCAAACCAATATCAGCTGAACAAATACGTTGATTTATACCTGATTGGCGCCCAAGTCAATTTCCGCGGCGCAACCAAGGCCGTCAGCGACAACAACAAGGGCTATACGGTGGTTACCGGTATCGGCCTGCATTTCTAAAAGGAGCGGTTTATGCCCAATGTTTTACTTCTTTCCGACAATCAGAGCTTTGCCGAGGATTTGGCCGGGCAAATTAAACTTTACGCACCGGAATTTACAGTTTATTTTGATGAAAAGGAAGCAGAACCAGTTGACGTTTATGTTTTGGACGACAAAAGCGAAAAGGTTGCCGGCCTGAGGCAAAATCATCTGAAAGCGCCGATTATCCTGCTGGAAAAGGCGGAAAAAGACAATGACGGCAATGCCGAGAGAGAAGCGGTCATCAGCAAACCGTTCAGCCTGAACGACTTTTTGAACAAACTGCGTTCCTGCATCAATGTTTTTGAAAACAGCAGCGACGCTTACCTTGCTTTCAATAATTACGAGCTGCACCCGGCGGCAAAGGAAATCCTGAACAGGCGCAATAACGAATTAATCAAGCTGACGGAAAAAGAAGTGGCGGTCATTAAATACCTGTATAAGTCAAAAGATAAAATCGTTTCCAAAAACGATTTGCTGCAAGACGTTTGGGACTATAACGCCGAAGTAACAACCCATACGATTGAAACGCACATCTACCGCCTGCGGCAGAAAGTGGAACACGACAATCCCGAAGCCCAGCTGATTTTGACCGAAGACGGCGGTTATAAACTCAAATTTTAAGATCTGCCGCCAGACTGACGACCCGGCGTATAACGCCGGTTTCCCGAACCGGGGGGTTGCGGCGTGTTTCCGTTGCCGTGCTGCCGATTTCCGGTCAGTGCTTTTTGCAGGCGGGCTTTGGTTTTGGGGTCAATATTTTTCAAAAAAGCAGGAGTTATATTCGGCGCCTTGTTGGTTTTCATCCGCGGCGAAGCTTCAAGGCAGGCAATCAGCAGACGGGCTTTAAATTCGTCATCCCGGATGGAAGCAAATTCAATTACGCTGTTATCCGCCGCCGCTTTGGCAACAACATCGGCAAAATCTTTAATCGCGGGAATATCGTCTTTGCCGTCGGCTGTCTGCGCCCCCAGAGACAGATTATATTCGTTATTGGCTTCAATGTTCAGTTTGGAACCGTCATTCCGGGTTATTTCGGCAACAAAATTAGGATTTTTGACATCTTCATGATAAGTAAATTTATCACGGGCGGCAACGGCTCGGTAATGCGTGCGCCAGCCGTTTTTCCAGTTATCGTCATTATGGGGCAGAACCGGCAGGGCATTGGCATGGGAAACGGCAACGGCTTTGGTCAGACCGGGCATATTTTCCAGTTTTTCCCGCATGGCGGCAATACATTCGTCACAGAAAGGCGGACGGTTTTTCCGTTTGCGTTCCAGCCTTTCCCGGGTGAGGTCATGATAATTGCTTTCGCCCATAATGCATTTGTCATTGGTGCAGTGTACACCCAAAGCCGGGTCGTCTTTGGTATGGGGACGCCGTTCATGGGTAGCGTTGAGAATATGGCCGAATTCGTGCATAAAAATGGTGATAAAAAATTCTTTGTCATTACAGTTTGGCGTTGAAATGACGGCATTCAGCCCCTCAATGCCGTAGCCGTAGAAAGCCGGCTGAATATCGCTTCCAAGCAGAGAAACAACGATATCCTGCGATTTGCGGTGCAGCATTCCCTCGGCTTTAAGCTTGCCGTATTTTTCCATATCGGCGGCATCAATGCCGTTAGCCCGGTTTTCGGCGGAAGACTGCGCCAAATACCATGCCTCCGATGCATAAGGAACCAGATATTTGCCGTTGGAAAGCCGGACAAATTTCCGTTTAAATTCATCATCGGGCAGCCTGTCAAAGGCGGCCTGATCAATTTCAGTCTGCCCATGGCGGCAAAGCTCGTCAAACTCTATTTGAAAAGAGGACTTGTATTCGGGAAACAGCGAAAGCATTTCCCCTGCGGCTTCCCTTGCCCAAAGTTTATATTTGGGGTCAAGACCGGACGGAGCTTCGATTATCAGTTTTTTCATCGTCAATCCCTCCGGCTTTTGGTTTTGAATATTTTCAGCAGCGTTTTTTCGACCGGGCGCTCAAGCTGAACTTTGCGCTTCATTTCTTCGGCATAGCGTTCGCCGAGACGGGTGGAGGGCTTTTTGAAATCATTCAGTTTGAAGATTTCGCCCACCAGATTGCCGGAAATCATACGGCGGTTGCGCTGATCGTAAATTCCGTTCAGTTTTTCGATTTCGAAATCGATTTCATCGCTGCCGCGCCCGCTGCGTTCCAAGCGGCGGCGCAGATTTTCGCCGACCTGACGGCAAGCCTGTTTGGAAGCCTGAAACAGCTTAAAAATGTTGTTGCGCTGACGTTTGATCAAAATATTGTTGGCATCAAAGAAATAATCCTGCGCCTGAACATGTTTGAAATAAGCGTCAAAACCCTTGCGATTAAAACCGGTTTCGGCGGAATTGGTGAGCTCGGCAAACAGCGCCACCTGTTTGAACCAGGGCGATTTATGGTCACCGCACTGGTGTTCGAAATCGCGGTCTTTCAGCAGATTGGTGCATTTTTTGTCGCACCAGAACATTAAATCGACCATCTGCGGCGAAATTCCGATTTTCTGCGTTTCAATGTTTTGAATGATTTTATTGTTCAGCACTTCCATAAAACGGCCAAAGGCGGCGGTGTCGGTATAGCCCTCGAGCAAAAAACGCTGAGACAGCCCGTCAAGCTCGGGATCATTGACCAAAGGCGGTTTGGCGTTGTTTTTCCGAACATTGTCGGCCACAATCTGCAAAGCTTCAACGGCGGTCAGCCCGCTGTCCCGGTCAATAACGCGCTCATAACGGGATATATCAAGATAACCGGAGGCAAAATCTTCGGACTGGCAGCTACGCAAATCGCTCTTAATTTTGTCGGCGGCGGTTTGGGCGGCATTATTGTCCCCGCCTTTGGAAGCATGGTAATATTCCAGCATGTGCCCGACCAGCTCGCTGACGCCGATGGTCTCGCTGTGCAGAAAGTCGCGCAGGCCGCTAAACTCGGCTTCTTCAAGCTGAATGGCCTTGGTGCGGATGGTCTCCCTTTTGACCATATCGGGCGTGGGAACCTCTTTCAAAATGCCGATAGCTTCGTTGAGACTGCGCGGGGTCCACTGCGAAGTAAGAACCTTGTTGGTGTAGCCGATCAGCCCGTATTCGCCGTAAGAACAGTCATGCTCGGCGGAAAGGGTGGCAAAATCGGGAATTTCGTTAACAACGGGAATAACATATTTTTCAAATCCTCTGGCCATTACCGGAGTAATGTCGCCTTCGTTTTGATAGATATTGTCGATTTCTTCGCAGACTTTGCCGAGGTTTTTCCGGTCTGTCAAACCGTCAACGGCTTTGCCGATCATGCCCAGACGGTTAAAAAAAGCGGCGGGATTGTCCTGGTAAAGATTGGTGAATACCGACATGGCCAGAGAATATTTTTCGCCGCGGGTCAGCCTGTTGCCGTTATCGGCAATTTTTTGCGCGGCGGAAGCCATCAGAAAGTGCAGTTTTTTGTCCCGCAGGCGGTCAGGAGCATAAAGCACCATTGCACGGGCAGACATGGCAAAAACCGCCCGCAGCATGGCATCTTCGGTTTCATTGGCGGCACAGGGCATCACCTTGTCGGCATAGATTTCCGAATAAGCGACAAGCGCTTCCAGCTGTTCGGGCTGCAAACGGTTAAGGGCGCGGAACTGGTTGTTCCAGTTGCGGCTGACGCTGCCTTCCCTGATTTCGGGATTAAAATAAGCGTCCATATCGAGATTGTAAGCGAGTTCGGCCAGATTTTGAGCGGCGGCGGCAGCCTGCCGGGCACTGAGATCGGGGTGCAGGCGTTTAACCTCCTGAACGGCAGATTTGGCGGGCTGGGTTTTGATAAAAACGCGGTATAATTCTTCAAAATCGCTCATGATTACTTCCTAAAACTCTTCTAAGGCTTAATCTATCATATCATGAAAATTTTGTCTATAACTAAAACGCCGGAAAACGGGCAAAAAATCTGTGCAAAAAGGGCGCCAAACGTTGATATCTTTAATTTATTGCTTGGTGATTGCAAGTTTTTGCGCTATGATTCGGTCAGCTTAAAATATACGAAATTAAGGATGTTGTAATGAGTGAAATGACCACAGAAGAAATTCAGAAAGAAGAAGCCGAATATAACGCTGATTCCATTAAGGTTTTGAAGGGATTGGACGCGGTTCGCAAACGCCCGGGCATGTACATCGGCGACACCGACGACGGTTCGGGTCTGCACCACATGATTTATGAAGTGCTCGACAACGCGATTGACGAAGCTCTGGCCGGTTACTGCGACAAGACCGAAGTTATCCTGAACCCGGACGGTTCGGCCACCATCCGCGACAACGGCCGCGGCATTCCGGTCGGCATGCACAAGGAAGAAGGCGTTTCGGCGGCTGAAGTCATTATGACCGAGCTGCACTCCGGCGGCAAATTCGACAACAACTCCTATAAGGTTTCCGGCGGTTTGCACGGCGTGGGCGTTTCGGTGGTCAATGCGCTGTCTGACTGGCTGAATCTGCGGATTTGGCGCGAGGGCAAAGAGCATCTGGTTAAATTTGCCCGCGGCAACGTGACCCAGCACCTGGAAGTTGTCGGCGACTCAAACGGCCGGCACGGCACCGAAGTAACGTTTCTGCCGTCCAAAGAAACTTTTTCAACCATTGAATTCAGCTTTGAAACGCTGGAAAGAGCCATTCGCGAAAAGGCTTTTCTAAACTCCGGCGTCTATCTGAAACTGATTGACAACCGCGGTGCCGAGCCGAGAGAAGTTGATTTTCATTATGAAGGCGGGCTGATGGCTTTCGTTACGCATCTGAACAAGTCCAAAGCTCCGCTGCACGAAACGGTTATCGCTTTCGGCGGCGAGAAAGACGACATTCAGGTTGACGTTGCCCTGCAATGGACCAATGCTTATAACGAGAGCATGCTCTGCTTTACCAACAACATTCCGCAGAAAGACGGCGGCACGCACCTGGCCGGTTTCCGCGGCGCGCTGACCCGCACGATTAACAACTACATTGCCGAAAACGGCCTGCTGAAAAAAGACAAAAACGTGATTACCGGCGAAGACATGCGCGAGGGGCTGACCTGCGTGCTTTCGGTTAAAGCGCCGGATCCGAAGTTTTCGTCGCAGACCAAAGACAAGCTGGTTTCCTCAGAGGTGCGCCCGGTGGTTGAAAGCGTGGTGGGTGACAAGCTGAAAGAATGGCTGGACGAACACCCGGCCGACGCGCGGATTATCGTGGGCAAAATCGTGGAAGCGGCAACAGCCCGCGAAGCGGCCCGCAAAGCCCGCGACCTGACCCGCCGCAAAGGCGCAATGGATATTTCTTCCCTGCCCGGCAAACTGGCCGACTGCCAGGAAAAAGACCCCGCCCTGTCCGAAGTCTTCATTGTGGAGGGAGATTCCGCGGGCGGCTCGGCCAAACAGGGACGCCACCGCCGCAATCAGGCTATTTTGCCGCTGCGCGGTAAAATTCTGAACGTTGAACGCGCCCGTTTTGACAAGATGCTGAACTCCGCCGAAATCGGCACCATTATCACCGCGCTGGGCACCGGCATCGGCCGCGACGACTTTAACGCCGACAAATGCCGCTATCATAAGATTGTGATTATGACCGATGCGGATGTTGACGGTTCGCACATCAGAACCCTGCTGCTGACCTTTTTCTACCGCCAGATGCCGGAACTGATTGAACGCGGCTACGTTTATATTGCCCAGCCGCCTCTGTATAAGGCCAAACGCGGCAACTCCATTCTCTATTTGAAAGACGACCGCGAAATGGAAGATTATCTTATCCGCGGCGGCTGCGAAGACGCTTTTCTGCAAAAGCAGAACGGCGAGCAAATTGCCGGCTCTGACCTGATTACGCTGGTTGAAAACACCCGCAAAGTCCGCAGCCTGATTGCCACGCTGGGCAAAAAAGCACCGGAAAAAATTATTGAACAAATGGCTATTCACGGCCTGTTTGACAAGAATTTGACCGCCGACCGCGACGCTTTCAAAAAAGCGCTGGACAATCTGGCCGTCTGCCTGGATTCACATGAAGCCGAATATGACAAAGGCTGGCTGGCCGATTTGAACGAAGACAATTCTTTCACAATTCACCGCACCCTGCGCGGCGTGAAAGAAGAGCACGTTATCGGCAGCACGGTTATGGACAGTCCGGAGGCGGTTATTCTTAACGAAATGCGCACCATGCTGCTGGAAAACTTCGCCCAGGCGTCGGTTTTGGTTTCCAAAAACGGTGTTGAAATCCGCATTCCGGGTCCGGTTGCCTTTGTTGATGCGGTTATGGCCGCCGGCAAAAAAGGCATTACCATTCAGCGCTATAAAGGTTTGGGCGAAATGAACCCCGAACAGCTGTGGGAAACCACGCTTGACCCGGAAGCCCGCTCGCTCCTGCAAGTTAAGATGGAACATCTTGACGAGGCTGACGAAACCTTTGCCACCTTGATGGGCGATGTGGTTGAGCCGCGTAAGGAATTCATTCAGGACAATGCCCTGAATGTGGTAAACCTGGATATTTAATTCAGGAATATCTGACAAACGAAGCCGCTTCACCTGGTGAGGCGGCTTTTTTATGGGCTGAAAGCCCCTGCCCCGGCACACGGTGCCGGCGTTAACGTCTTTTTAGCGGTTTGTTAACCGACAAACTGTTATACTGCATTTCGCCTCTTACGGTCGGGATGAGTGTCAGGTTTTGCCTGATACTAGTGCTTTCAAGTGAGCATTTTTCCTAGCATCCCGACCACCTAAGAAATTTTCGGAGGGGGCAGAGATATAAGCTTCTCTCCCTGAGAGAGGACGAATAATCTGGCTATCTTGTTGTAGTTTGAAACCCCTCCGCCTTTTGTTTTTAGCGGTTTGATAAAAAATTTATGTGATTAGATTTTTGCAGTTGCAAAAATTCTAATTTACGTTATTATGATTTCTGCAAGCAGGTTGGTATCTGCTTGTGGAGACTCAAAACTCCATAGATAGTAAAAGACCAGGCCTCTTTCGAGAGGTGCCACTTCTCTTTTGAGGGGTGGATGTAATAAGCTTTCTCTTCGGAGGAGGCCGAATAAGTCCGACACTACTATCGGTGTTTTGAGCCCCTCACCTTTGCCAAAATTAAAGGTGATTTTTTTTATACCCGAATGTCGTATGACATTTGAGACTTATTTCCGTTAAAGAAATAAGGCTGTAATTCATAATGAATTGGGAAATTTTGAAATGTTTCCTTAATCACTAAGAGGATGGCGTTAATGTTGCATAAACACGGTGCCTGCATTAACGTCGTCTTAGTGGTTTGTTAACCGACAAACTGCTATATTACATTTCGACTCTTATGGTCGGGGTGGGTATCAGGTTATGCCTGATGCAGTGCTTCTCTTAGTGGCATCATTTCAAACATCCCGACCGCCATTTACCTATTTTAAGGGATTTGGCAAAAAAATCCGTGCCTTTAAGGCGGAAAGAATTATGCGGATTGACGTTTGTGAGGAGTCAGTTTTATGTCTGAAAAAAATTCATCATCATGGCAGGAAAAAGTTTTGGATCCGGTTGCCGCTCATATCGGGAAACGCATTCGTGAACGGCGCGAGGTGTTAGGACTGACGAGTGACGATGTGGCGCGGCGGGTCGGTATGAGCTTGCAGCAGGCGGAAGAGTGCGAAAAAGGGCTGCGTACCGTTAGCGGGCAGGATTTGTGGCGGTTCTGTCAGGTTTTGGAGGTGGAACCGAACTATTTTTTCCTCGGTTTGCAGAAAAAAATTATTCTGCTCAGCGCAGAAATGCGGCAAGAGCGCCTCAGGGAAGAATTATACGGCATACCGCTGAGCCGGGAACAGGAAAAGCGCGAGACAGCCGAGCTGACGTCTTATTATTACAGTCTGCCGCCGCGCGAACGTCATTTATTCTTTTATCTGATGAAAGAGACAATGTATTTTGTTTTGAAAGAACGGGAAATTTAACTCGGCCGATTGTGAGAGAGACAGCCGGATTAAATTTCCCGTTCTTTCA
>OHCA01001010.1_pt1 | contig 11695 bp, 6 predicted proteins | sample 1577541 | NCBI WGS metagenome assembly OHCA01 (sample SAMEA3879598, study PRJEB24766) | human gut metagenome | biome: human-associated habitat; feature: feces | place: USA | collected 1985/1987 | reverse complement strand
GAATTCCTGTCTGCTCGAGTCCTCCTACAACTACAAATAAACCAATAAAAAACAACAACACTTTATATGGCACTTCAAAAGCTTAGTAACCGCAAGGTGAATATCGCAACAATTGAGGATCCGGTAGAGTGGAATATTCCGCGTGTCAATCAGTGCCAGGTAAATACTGTTGCGGGGCTGACATTTGAGCGCGGACTGCGTTCTCTTCTTCGTCAAGACCCGGATATTATTATGGTCGGAGAGACAAGAGACGAGGAGACGGCAGCCATTTCAGTACGTGCTGCAATTACGGGTCATCTTGTATTTTCAACACTTCATACAAATGATGCAGTGTCGTCCATTATTCGTCTGATTGATATGGGAGTTGAGCCATATATGGTTGCAAACTCACTAGTAGGTCTAGTGGCACAGCGTCTTGTACGTGTTGTCTGTCCTGAGTGTGGTTACTGGGATGAGCCGACAGAGCAGGAAAAAGCTTTTATAGGGCCAAAGATTACGCGCGTGCGCCGCGCACAGGGATGTAACAGCTGCAGCCATACTGGATATGTCGGAAGACGTGCAATCCATGAGATTCTCTGCGTGGACAATCAGATGCGAAGAATGATTACACAGAGAACTCCTATGGAGGAGCTTAGAAGCTATGCGACACATTATCTTGGCATGGAGTCGCTAACTGATGAGGCTCTTAAGCTTGTAGCGGATGGTACAACTACTGTCGAGGAGCTTAAGAAGGTGGCATACTATATTTAAAGGAGCTGTATATGATAGAAAAAATGATACGTGAGGCAAGAAGTCAGCGTGCCTCTGATATTCATATAAGCGAAGGACAGGCAGTGTATCTTCGCATTGATGGAAAGCTCATAAAGAGTGACTTAGAGCTGTCAGATGAGATGACGAGAAATCTTATTTTGTCTCTTCTTACGAAAGAAAGACAGGAAAGCATCTGGCGTGGAGAGGATGCAGATTTTGCACTTGAAACATCAGATGGAAACCGCCAGAGAGTTAATGTATTTTGTCAGCAGGGACGCCTTGCGGCAGCAATTCGTCTGCTTAATGCAAAGGTGCCTACACTCTCGCAGCTTCATCTGCCGCCAGTACTTCAAAATCTTGCAAATGAGCCACGAGGATTGATTTTAGTGACAGGACCTACTGGTTCAGGAAAGTCAACAACGCTTGCGGCAATGGTTGATTACATAAATCACACGCGTGCAGATCATATTTTAACGATTGAAGATCCGATTGAATATGTGTACGAACAGGATCAGGCTGTGATTCATCAAAGAGAGGTGGGCAAGGACGTTTGTTCCTTTGCGGGAGCACTTCGCTCTGCACTTAGAGAGGATCCAGATGTCATTCTTGTCGGAGAGATGCGTGATTACGAGACGATTTCAGCAGCTGTCACGGCAGCAGAGACTGGCCATCTTGTGTTGTCAACACTTCATACGACAGGGGCAGCTAAGACAGTAGACCGTATTATAGATGTGTGTCCTGTTCAGGCACAAAACCAGATTCGTATTCAGCTGGCAGGCGTATTAAAAGGTGTTGTGACGCAGTGCCTGGTTCCGCTTATAGACGGCGGCCGAATAGCGGCAACGGAAGTTCTAACAGGAACAGATGCAGTGCTAAGTCAGATACGCGAAGGAAAAACACATCAGCTTGGAAGCGTAATGCAGTCAGGTGCGGCAGCAGGTATGCATACGCTTGACTATGATCTGGCAAAGCTTGTTTCACGTGGGCTGATTGAGAAAAAAACAGCGCTCAAATATGCACAGGATAAAAGAGAGCTGGAGCAGTGTATATTTTAAGCAGCAAATTTAAATGATAAGACAGCTTGGGAGGTTTGACTTTGATCAGAAATATCTTACAGCGAATCAAAGAAAGCAAGGGAGGCTTTACACTGGTAGAGCTTATGGTGACGATGGTGCTTGTTGGCATATTGCTTGGCGCATCGGCAGCAGGCATTTTTTATTACCAGAAGTGGTCGGTATGGCAGCGTCAGGAGCACTATGCCCGTACGCTGTTTTTAGCGGCGCAGTCAGGTATGACACAGTATAGCACTGATAAGCATCTTGAGGCGTTTGATAAGGAAGCACAAACCTCTGCACAGGCAATTGTAAAACAAAATCAATTATTGATTCCGGTCACAGATGAAAACGGACAAGTAGTAAATGTATCAGCGATCTGGAAAAACGATGATGGACAGACTACCTCGAACTTGTACTATGTGACAGGAACGCCAGCTGATTATAAAGCATACAAAAATGGCAGTGCTGATGCTTCACATACGCTTTTGTATGATATTTTTGATGCTTACCTTTATGACAAAACGCTGCTTGCAAATGGCTGTGTGAGCGTAGAGTTTGATGCACGAGACGGACTTGTCTACTCTGTTTTGTATAGCGATCGCGCAAAAGCACTTTCCTACACAGGCTGTACAAGCACGATGGCAAATATTGTAAACCGCTCCAAAGAAAACAGAAAGGGAAGCGGAAGTGACAATTCTACAGGTCTTTGCTTTGGCTATTATGGAGCAGACTCCTTGTCAAAGGCAGCTGATACAGCAACTAAAGTTAAGGTTTTAAATGCATCATTACATAATGAAGAGACTCTTAATCTGACATGGAAGCTTTCAGAGGGAGAGACGGCAGTTTCCCTGATGAATTATCAGGTGATGATATGTGATGCAAAGACGAATGAGGAGCTTCTTGAGATTTCTTTTAATAACGCATCTTTAAGCGGACAGAAAACAGAAGAAGGCTATTATTACAGTATACCATCTGAGTCGGCAGAGGATGAGTTAAAGGTGGTTGCTGCAGAAGTGACGAGCTTTGCAGGCAAAAAAGAAGAAAAGCTTGGCACATATCCATTTCTTGCATATATAGATGAGGAGCTGAATGTCACGCTAGTGCTTGATGCAGTTGATTTAAGCGCAACACAGGCTGCCTATGAGACATACAGAAGAACAGGCGAGCCAGATGAGCTTATGGATACGCTTAGTCTGCATCGTTTTGGACTGGAACGATATGGTGTTGATGAAATCAGCTGTATCGTGCAGGGCGGCGGATCAGGCTATCAAATTACAGGGCGCAGACAAAGCAATTCTGAGCTTATGTATTTTGCACGTGAGGACGGCGAAGATACTAATGAAGAAGATGGTACGTCGTATGAAATTCAAAATGCAAGACATCTTTATAACATCCGTTTTGCAGAAATGATTACGGATGCAGCTGTCTATGCAGCAGAGGAAGATGAAAAAAACGAAAATACATATATTGTTTCAAGAGACTTTGCCTGGGGCTATGAAAAAGAAGATGATGGTGAGATTGATGAGACATTGCAAGAGTCGGATTCAATTTTGGCGAAGGGAATGGTCTATCGAAATGGACTTCCGGTAAAAGAGGCAGACACAGCATTTCCTATGATTACACAGCTTAGAGAAGGCAGCAGTCTTGGCTCTAAGGACTGTGATGAAGTTTACACGATTGATTATCTTACATTGTCAGATACAGCAAATGCAGGAACAGGAAGTTCAAACCGCTGGTATCCGCAGGGCGCTGGTACCGCATTTGTACTGGAAAATTTAGGTACGATTCATGATCTTTGCATTGATCATGTGTCAGTTACTGGTGATCAGAATACGGCTGCAGTTTGTGCTTATAACGGCGGAACACTGGAAAATCTGACAGTTGCAGGAAGTATTGAAGCAAAGGATTTTGCAGCAGGTATTTTTGCAGCATCACTTCCAATGAAAGAGGAAGACGAGACGCTTTCAAAGCTTGTCAATCATGCAAAGGTTACGGCAGACGGGACAGCCGCAGGAATTGTGGCACAGACAAAAGAAAAAGTTTTATTGGAAGACTGTGTTAACACAGGAGTAATAGAGGCAGCTGTGGCAGCAGGAATCACAACAGCAGAATGTGAAAATCTGGTGCTGATGCGCTGTCAGAATTATGCACCGATAATTTCCTCTGACAACGAGTCATATGGCATTACGAGTAATTTAACAGCCAATCTGACTGATTGTGTCGGCGTGAGTGAAAACGTTTATCCAATTGCAGCAGATGCAAATGAAAGTGAAAACTGCCTGTATTTCATATCAGGAGGAGAAGAACTTGAAGATGCGCTGTTAGCTGATATACGTGATATTTCACTTACAATAGGCGAGACAGATGCAAATGGCTCTTACAGAGAGTATCCTTTTGTGAAAGCATCAGAAAAACAGCTTGAAAATCTGATTAAACATCAGTCGGAAGATGTTCCAGTTTTTTCATCATCCTCATTTGATATAAAAGAGCAGCGCTGTCCTATTTATACGGCTTTTTTGAATGGCACATGCAAGCTGTCCGATGTGAAGCTTACATGGCTTAAGGAAGGGACATATAAGTTTGATGTGCTGTACGCAGATGCAGAGGACGGTGTCTGGAAGGAACTTGCCGCAGGTTTGCAGGCAGAAGGCAAGGATGTTTATGATGGTGGTACAGTTTCTGTGAAAGCACCAGATGGGATAGAGGCAACTGCGCTCAAAATCATAGTGACAGGTGCGACAGACGGATGTGACGTGGCATTAGGAAGCATCGAGGCAGCAGGAAGCTGGAGCACAGAAGGCGTAAAGGTCGCCTGCGAATCAGATGATTCGAACAATAACGAAGACCAGGAAGACCAAAAAGAAAATCAAAAAAATGAAGATGGTGATGAGTCAGAAAATGAGCAAAAAACACCAGGTATCGGAACTGCGCTGTATGTTTATAAAGAAGGTGAACTTACAGAAGAAGATCAGGCAGAAATTTACACAAAGTGGGCAGCTTTTGCAGGAAGCTTGTCTGTCTCACCTCTTCTTCTAAATACAGAAGAAGCAAAGACAGATGAGGACAGCGAAAATATACGTATACGTGTATGGGAAAAGTTAAGCAGTGAACTGACAGACCTTACAGTATTTGATAAGACGCAGCCAGAGCCTGGTATTCCAGGCGGAATTACGTTTGCAAAGGAGAACGGATCATGGATGATTCGTTTTTGGCCAGGTCTTTTTGCCAAATACTATGAGTATGAAGCTGAGTATGAAACATATGAAAGAGACAGTAATAATCAGCCTGTTCTGGAAAACGGTCTTTTAAAGAGGATTAAGATTGGAAGTAAGAGTGGAGAGATAACAGATAATTTCTTAGAACTGCCAGATGAATTAGAAGGACAAAAGGTTGACGCTGTTGTATTTCATGTAAGAGCCGTCAATGAAGAGGGTACGTCTGAGTGGAGTACTGCACAGGCTGCAGACGAAAGAATACAGCTGCCAGCTTTGTCATATCATCTGAGGCTTTGCAGCGAAAACACTAGTGTGTCAGATGACGAGGATAAGACAGCGCTGTATGAGATAGTAATTGACAACAAGGATGATTTTACGTCAATTACTGCTGGTGACAGAGAGTTAACAGTGACTGCGACGTATTCATCAGCCGATTCAGATGAAGAAAAAAGACAATCATCATCTGTAAAATTTGGATGGGAAGAGACAGGACATATTGCAGTTACAAGTGAAGAGGCGATTACTATTAATTGCCGCGTGTCGTGTATGGGTTATAAGAGTTCTACCTATTCAGAAAAAACATTTGATGTGCTGAGTGCAAATACTGTATGTGAAAACAAAGCGGTATTTGATGCTTCATTAAAGCCAGACAGAATGTATTCTGGTTTTAAAAACAATGATGCATCTTTGTATCAGATTTTGGCAGGTCATGCACAAAAGAAGGAAATGGAGATTCAAACAGCGTTAGAGGCTGTTGATGAAGAACTTCAGGTGCCGGTTCAGTATCAGGCATCAATAAAGAAATGCAGCACAGACAAGATGGAGCAGATGCATTTTGATACAGCTGACTGTACTGAAATGACAGTTGTTGCATATCCTGTTACCTTAATGTCAGGTCAGGTTGAGCTTGGTCATATTGTGTGTCAGGCAAATGGAAGCGAAAGTTGGAGTGCGTCAGAGCTTCTTGCAGCGCAAGTGACAAATGATGGAGTGTCTGCTGCGCCAGAAGATCCAGCGTTTTCATCAGGTGACAGTCTGATTCAGTCAGGAAAAGTTATGGATGGCTATGCGATTTTAGCAGAAGATGATGGCTACAGACTTTATTATTCACCTCTTTTGAAAAACAGCGCATTAATGCAGCACTCATCATCCAATCAGAGTCTGTACGGTGTTTGGCGCTATGAACTTACTCAAGAAGAAAGCGAAATTACACTTCCTGTATTGATTAGCGTAAATAAAAAGACAACAGATGATGACGAGATTGATGCTTCAAATGGCGCGCTTGTCATGTGGGATGCTGAAAGTGAGAAACCAAAGTATGAAGGTACATCATATGAAGTTAACGTTACAGCTTTATCGAAGACAAACGAGGAGGCGCTTTTACTATCAAAAGAAGAAATAGCTTCAGATGAAGAAACTTCATATTCGTGTCATGTCAGTGTGCCAGAAGACTGTGTAAGCCTGACTGTGCAGGTAAAAAGAGAAGGCATTACAGACAAAAATGGATTTACAATAAGCAGACCATCAACAAGTACACTTTCTGTGCGTATTAAAGAAGACGAATCAGAGCCAGAGACTGAAACAGAAAGTGAATCAGAAAGTGAATCTGAAAAGCCATCAGAGACTGAGACAGAAAGTGAATCAGAGTCGGAAAGTGAGTATGAGACAGAAAGCGAATCTGAATCAGAAAGCGAATCTGAGTCAGAGACACCGCCAGAGCCAGAACCTCTTGCAGCACCAGAGCTTTTTATTTCAGACAAAAAGCAGGAATTTTTGTACCCGATTTTTGATCTGGATGAAAATGGAAACTGGAAGGATTCTGGAAGAAAGGCATCTGCATGGCAGGGAAGCATTTATTTTGATGTGGATGCGAATGAAGAAGGATGTGCAGGCTATAAGGTCAATGTGCTGTCACTGCTTAAATTAAGGCAAATGACAAGAGATACACTTTTTTATCGCGATGCCTTTTCCTTTGAAATTGTAAAGGATGACAGTCAGGCAGGTTTTTATGTTCGCAGTATGCTTTCAACAAAGTCAGGCGGCTACACGATGGAGCAAAATGATACACAGGGTGGTCTTATTGGTGTATATGATATGTATACAGACCGTTCAAATGGTATCTATACATATCTTATTCCATATTATGTTTCATGTGAAAGTAAGCAGGAAAAGGTCCTTGTATATGCATGGCTAAAGCAGACAAACACGACAGATGAAAATGGAGATATTCTTTCTGCCAGGTTTGAAGTGTTTGTGACAGATGGAGCAGCACCGCTTGGAGAGGCTTACATAGCAGACTCAGATTGTGCTGTAATGAGTGTGCAGGCACTTGCAGAGACAACGACTGCAGAGAGTGAACAAAAGCAGTGGTTAGATTCAGATGTGACAAGCCTTTATCGAGATAAAGGTACAGATGAATTTAAAAAGACACAGAAAGAAAAAGAAAAGATGGAGGATACTTTTTCTGATGCCAATGTAGAGCAATGTGACAATACAGGTTTTGCATATTGTTTTGCACAAGGAACTGGAATTAGTGAATATCTTGTTCAAACTATGCAGCAGCGTGTTACAAGGGAAGGAAAACAAACATGCACATATCGTTTGCTTCCTGTTTATTGGAAATATGATGCAGATGGTGTTCAAAAGAGATACAGTGTCTATTTACCAGAAGACGGTTATGCAGTGACTTATACTGAGCAAGTCAATGGAAACGAGCCATATCTTTTATACGATCTTTCCATTTGCTTTGCATCGATGGATGAGATTGGCATAAGTGATTGGTCAAAGATTAGTGCAAGCGCACATGACGGTGATAATAAGACATTTGTACTTTCAAAAAATACAAGCCTTGGTCATTTGACAGCGCCAAAGTTTACTGGTTTGGCAGGTGAGAAAGAGAAATCGTATACGCTTTTAGATCAAACTAATCAGCCTGTGTCAGAGATATTGGCAAAGACAAATGAAATTTCCTGGAGCTTAAACAGCGACTGGGAAAAGGCAGCAGGTTTTGATGCGACACTTTTCTTTAATTGTCAAGATGGTCAGACAAAAGAGATTACCTTTTATTGGAGGGCAGAGGATTGGATAAAGGATCCTGTTGCATGGGAAGCATCATATGGAAGCAGTTTGTTGGAAAAACTGACAGTTTGTGAAGCAAAAGAGGAAGAAACTATTGAGGAAAAATCGACAGAAGAAAAATCTATCGAAGAAAGCTCTACCGAAGAGAGTTCTATCGAGGAAGCTTCAAGTGAGAAGGCAACAACAGAAAGTGTGTCTAGTGAGCCTTCCACAACTATAGAGGCGACTTCTAAAGAAAGCATATCCTCAGAAGAAACAACGCAGACACAAGAGCAGGAAAGTACAACACCACTGCAAACGCCAGAAGCGACAACACTTTTGCCATCATCAGAAACATCACTGCCAGAGATACAGCAGACGATGGAGGAGGAATCACCAGCACCAGTGCAAGAGGCAAAGATTGAGCGAAAGAATGTCATTTTGCGCGCAGCAGCACCAAGCTTAAAATCGTTTTTATTCGAAGTAAAAGCTGTACTTACGATAACATCCACTGTTCTTACAGACGGAAGTACACAATATCAGTTTACACTGACAGTTCCAAAAGAAGTACCAGACAAGTATACAGATGCAGAACAAAATAAACTGCAGCTGATGCAGCTTGATCATGTGGAGACAGCAGTTGTACTGCAGGATGAGGACAGCCCATATTATGGACAGATTGATGTAGAAATAATTAGCGAGTAAATTAGAAAAAGCTCCCCTAGCTTCAAAATAAGCTAGGGGAGCTTTTTCTAATTTTACTTTGTTTTTTCCTGAATTTTAGCATGTTCGCGCTCGGCATGCTCTGTCTGGCGTTCCATTTTCAGCTCCCAATGGATCAGGAATGTTAAAAGTGCACGCAGTACAATTACGGCTCCAAGAATACTCAGTTCCTCAATTGTATGGGAGACAACTGTTTTTAAAATCTCTCCTGCCATTTTAAATTCCAGAGACAGCGCCAGCGTTTCAGCCAGATCAATCTTTACTCTTGTATCATCGGAATTGAGACCAGAACGGATAAATTTGATAAATGATTTTATCGTTCCATAGGCGACAATAAAGACGCCGATCAGTTCTAGGATGGGAACAAGATATGAAATGACCACTTCAAGAATAAAATCAAGAAATTCTGCCGACATAAAAAAATCCTCCTGTGTATACTTAACATCCATCATAGTATACATAGGAGGAAATAGCAAATGATTTTTTATTCAAAATGGACATCAATTACCATGACTTCGCTATTTGTTCCAACACGCATGTCGGGTCCGTAGACACCAATGCCGGAAGTGACAAAGCTGTACATGCTGTCAATCATTTTCATGCCCCAGTAATTTTCCCACACAAACGGTTGAACAATCGTCAGTGGGAAAAACTGGCCGGCATGTGTGTGACCAGAAAGAACTATATCAACACCGTGCGCATTGTAATCAGACAGATGATCAGGTTCATGGCTTATCACAAAAAGCGGCATAGATGGATCAAGATTCTTTGTGAGTTCATCAAGAGAAGCACGTTTTTTTGTTCCATTTCCGGTGCGTTTTTCATCAAGACGTCCAGTAAGATAAAAGCTGTTGTCTATTATTGCTGTCTCATCCTCAAGCACGCTAATATTACTTTTTTCAAGAAATTCATACATGCGCGGATCGCGCGGTGCATTTTTTGAAGAAATTGGAAAACCGGCAATCAATGTCTCTGTCACATCATGGTTTCCAAATACGGCATATGTTCCGTAAGTGCTGTTTATCTGTGACAGGAGCATTTCAAGACGCTCTGGATTATCAAGTGCATCGAAATTATTATCAAAAATATCTCCTGCAATAACAACAATATCAGCATTCTCGGAATTAATTGTATTAACCATGTCCTCAATCTGGGAGCAGCCAACACTGTAGCCAAGATGAAAATCTCCAAGTAAAATCATTCGTAAATCTGTCAGCTTGCCGGCACTTTTTTGAATAGTGGCTTTATAGTGGGCGGTAGTCAGCATCTTTGCGTGAAAGCATCCATATACGGTAAAGCTTATACTAAGTAAAATGACAAGAAAGCCAAGTATAGTGCGAAGAAATGCAGAAGACAAAAGATGCTTGCCTGATTTTAAATGACGTGAAGCTAGCTTTAGAAACAGCAAAAAAAGATCAGCTGTGAGAATAAAGAAAATCAGATAAATTAAGAAGCCAATCCAATAATTGCTGAATCGCAAAATCAAGAGCTGATAATCATTTTCAGGAAGAAATTTCCCTAAAAAAATGCTGGCAGCAAAGATTAATATTAGTCCGCACACAATAATGTTAAAGGCGCGGCGCTTTGGAAGATATATTTTTTTTGTCCATCTGCAAAATGACCACATAACGTAGCAGCAGAGGGTTATATAGACAGTTAGCATGAACCATTTCAGCATAGGCGTTACCTTAACCTTTTTTGAGTGATCGTGTTGTGCCGCCATCCTCGAAGGTCACTGGAAGAAGTGTCAGGCTAGGGATCATAGAACGATCCTTTGTTGTGATAATTTCTACACATTTTGCGGCAAGCTGCGGCAGTGGTTGGCACATTGAGGAGACAAAAAGATCTTCTTTTAACCCACCAAATTTGCGGATACCGTCAAAACCAATAAGCTGTACATCTTCTGGGACACGGTATCCTTCCTTTTGCAAAAGCTTCTTGAATAGATAACCGTGATAATCTGTATGACAGAAAACTCCGTCAAAGGAAAGAGAGCCATCTGATTTTTTATGCTTATCAATAAATTGCTTCATCATATCAATGAAATTATCACAATCTTCCACGTCAAGAAAGTCGGGAGTTATATGAAATTTTTTGCAGGCAGCCAAATAGCCATCTTTTCGCTTGTCAGATTCTCCAGGAAAGATAGAATGAAAACGAATGTATACTGGATGGCGACAGCCAAGCTCAAGCAGCTTTTCAATAGCCATCATGCTGCCATTATAATTATCTGACCCAACTCGAGGAATGTTGCGATTTTCAAAGAAGCGGTCGAAGACAACAATCGGAATATCAGGATTGATAAAATTTCCAATATCTGAGTAGGTCAGTGCAACAATTCCGTCAACTTTGTTTTGCGTTGCCAGATTTAAATAAGTAATCTCCTTTTCAGGAATACCATCTGAGCAGCAAAGCATTGTTTTTAAGCCTTTTTTATATAAGGCATCCTCAATGTAATCGGTAAAGGCAGCAAAAAAAGGATTCAGCATGTTGGGAATAATCACGGCAACTAGTCCTGTTTTTTTTGTTTTTAATCCTCGTGCATAGGTATTTATTTCATAGTGGAGGCTGGCAATGGCAGCTTCCACTTTCTTTTTATATTCCTCGCGCACAGTAATTCCGTTAATAACTTTAGAAACGGTGCCAAGTGAAACTCCAGCCTCCTTAGCAACGTCTTTCATAGTGGGCGCGTTTGTTTTTGCCATAAAGATCCTCCTGAAACGTTATATTAATGAATAGTATATCATAATTTATTTATAAATAGTATACCACAAAAATATGAAACGTTATATTGTTGCATATGCACAAAAGCAAGATAATAAAATTGAATATACTGCATATAAATGAGAAAAATATAAGGAAAATAGTTGACAATATGAAAAAACATAACTATAA
>OHCA01000958.1_pt1 | contig 12586 bp, 8 predicted proteins | sample 1577541 | NCBI WGS metagenome assembly OHCA01 (sample SAMEA3879598, study PRJEB24766) | human gut metagenome | biome: human-associated habitat; feature: feces | place: USA | collected 1985/1987 | reverse complement strand
AGAAGAATCTGGAACGCCAGATGGAACGGGTACCGCTGATGCGCGGAAAGATGACCGTGGAAAGTGTCAGAGGAGCATCCAGCCACCAGCATAATCCATTTGCCATCCTGTGCAGCAAAGATACCACCGAAGAAGCGGGACCATGTTATGGAACAGCACTGGTTTACAGTGGAAACTTCTCGATCGAAGCAGAAAAAGACCAGATGGGACAGACCAGACTGACTGCCGGCATCAACAGCCAGAGATTTGCCTGGACACTGGAAGCCGCAGCAGAGTTCTGTGCCGTGGAAAATACAAACATGAGAGACGTCCGGTGCTGATCAACAACTGGGAAGCAACCTACTTTGATTTTGATAAAGAAAAGATCCTGAACATTGCAAAAGGCGCATCCGAACTTGGCGTGGAAATGCTGGTTCTCGACGACGGCTGGTTTGGAAAACGTGAGGGAGATGTCAGCGGACTGGGTGACTGGTATGTCAACACCGACAAGCTGGAAGGCGGTCTGAAACCGATCGCAGACGGAATCAATGCCATGGGCATGAAGTTCGGTCTCTGGTTTGAGCCGGAGATGGTAAATGAAGACAGTGATCTTTACCGTGAACATCCGGACTGGGCAATTCAGATTCCGGGAAGAGAGGGATCTCTCTGCAGAAATCAGTATGTACTTGATCTTACCAGAAAAGAAGTGCGCGATTATGCATATGAGAGCGTGGCGTCGATCTTACGCAGTGCAAATATTGAGTATGTCAAATGGGATATGAACCGTCAGCTTTCTGACATCGGAAGCTATGGACTTCCTGCAGACCGACAGGGTGAACTTTATCACCGTTATGTACTGGCAGTGTATGAGATGCAGGAGCGTCTGGTAACAGAGTTCCCACATCTTTTACTGGAAAACTGTTCCGGCGGTGGGGCACGTTTTGATCCGGGTATGCTTTATTACAGTCCACAGATCTGGTGCTCGGATGATACGGATGCAGTAGAACGCTTAAAGATTCAGGAAAGTACGGCGATGATCTATCCGTTATCGACGATGGGAGCGCACGTTTCAGACTGTCCGAATCATACGGTGGGACGTGTTACACCGTTTGAGACAAGAGGTCATGTAGCGCTTGCAGGAACTTTCGGTTATGAGCTGGATATCACAAAGATTCCGGAAGAAGACAGACAGATGATCCCGAAACAGGTTGCCATGTATCATAAATACAATGATCTGGTAAGAAGCGGCGATTATTACAGGATCGCCTCCTATCAGGAAAATCATTATTTTGACTGTTACGAGGTGGTTTCAAAAGATAAATCAGAAGCACTGGTTACATTTGTGCAGGTGATCAACCGTCCGAATTATAAGAGCAGAAGAATCACATTAAAAGGACTCGATCCGCAGAAGAATTACTGTCTGGAAGGCGAAGATACTGTATATGCGGGAGATACGTTAATGTATGCAGGTATTTTGATCCAGAATCCGTGGGGAGACTTCCAGTCAAAACTTTTACATTTTGTGGAAAAGAAATAAATAATAGAAATTAAATAAGAAGGGGACGGTTATGGCAAAAGCAGTAAAGCTGGCAGACATTGCAGAGCAGCTCGGAGTCAGTACGGTCACGGTCTCAAAAGCACTTTCCGGTCAAAAAGGTGTCAGCGAGGCTATGCGGGAAAAAATTAAACAACTGGCAGATGAACTGGGATACAAACAGCCATCTGCCGCAAAAAAAGAAAAGTCGGCAAAAAGTTATAATATCGGAGTTTTAGTATCAGAAAAATATCTTGGAGAGTATGCATCCTTTTACTGGAGAATGTACCAGAGTGTTGCAACAAGGGCAGTTCAGAAAGAATGTTTCACGATGCTTGAGGTTGTTTCATTAGAAGATGAAGCCGAGGCGAATCTGCCTAAAATCGTGCTGGAACGTAAAGTAGATGGTCTGATAGTGATCGGGCGGTTAAAGACAGCATATCTGGGTGCGTTGAGACAGAATACACAGATTCCGATCGTGTATCTTGACTTTTATGATGAGCATCAGATGAGTGATGCGGTGATCTCTAACAGTTACTATGGTACTTACATGCTGACGAATTATCTGATCGAGCATGGTCATGAAAAAATTGCGTATGTCGGAACACTGTTGTTTACGGCAAGTATTACAGACCGTTATTTCGGTTACCGGAAATCCATGTTAGAACATGGTATTGAAGTGCCACAGGAGTGGATCATATCGGATCGTGATATGGAATGTGGTGTGATAGAGGTTGATATTCATCCGGATCAGATGAAAGATATGCCGACGGCATTTGTGTGCAACTCCGATCTCACGGCAAGCATGGTCATCAATCAGTTAGAAGAGCAGGGGTATCGCGTTCCGGAAGATTTTTCAGTGGTTGGATTTGATAACTATCTTTTTCCGGGACTGTGTGATGTCGAGATCACAACTTATGAGGTGGATATCCGTGAAATGGCAAATAAAGCAATACATGTGCTGTTAAAGAAAGTCAGCGGGGAACGTTATAAACAGGGAATTACCATTGTTGAGGGAAGGCTGGTGGAAAAAGCCAGCGTGCAGCAGGTTGTAAAATAAGAGAAAGCGGTAAGTTGTGAAAGGCTTGCCGCTTTCTCTTTTTTCGTTTCATGGATTTCACACCAAATTTTGGCTTGTGGTTGACATGCTTCGCCCGTCCAAATGGTGTGTCGTAGGTCTGTGAATGGCATTTTGCGCAAAGCCGGAGTTAATTTTGGTTCCGTTGTACGAAAATAAGAAAAGTCTAAGTGTGTCTGGGTTAGATTTTCTCGGAGTGACGTGACCGGCAACAACGAGTCATCCATGACTCGATGCTGCCTTGTTCTGCCATCCGTGGCAGAACATCACTGTGTACCTATAGACACACTAAGATTTTCTAATTTTCTCCCAAAGTCACAAAATTAGCTTCGGCTTTGCGCAAGATGCCAGCCGTCAGGTTATGAACACCATTTGGGTGGGCGGTTCATCTCAAAATGGGGGCGCGGGTGTGAATTTTTGATATTCGCACGAATGGAAATATGCTTAAAATCGTAATGTGCTGTATCATTAATATTCAGCCTGATGACTTGTCTGAAGTTTCATCTGCTATGTTGCATTACATTAATCATTTCGTAAATTACCAGACTGATAATGCAGATTATTATTCCAAGTATGTATGTTTAAAAGCATAGATATAACAGATTGTGTCGAGATTTTTCAACCTTTTTGAAATGAATGTCACAAAAATTTACGCACCCCCAAGGTTGTAAAATGAGTTCCCCGGCGAAGGGTGGTTCACAACCTTGCGGCTGGCAAATCGCATCAAGCCAGGACTCGTTTTGTGACTTTGGGAGAAAATTAGAAAGTCTTTGTATGCCTGTTCACAATACAGTGTTGTGCTGCCATGGACGGCACATTTAGGACGCACACGTCACTCCGCCTCAACCTGAATCAGGCATACTTAGACTTTCTTATTTTCGGACAACGAAACAAAACAGTCCCGGCTTGATGCAATTTGCCAATCTAAAATCCCCAGAACCACCCTACACGAGGAAACTCATGTCCCCAACAAACCATCATTTGGCGGCAGCTTATTATAATGACGGTGTGAAAAATACTTGTAAAATCAGGAAAGTCCTGTAAAATAAAACATAGACTGCAATGAGATAAACGGTATGGTATGGTAAACAATATCAGAAAAAAAGCACGAAGATGCAGGAGGATACATATGGAACAGTTAAAAGCAGTAATACTTGCAGCAGGCAAAGGAACGCGAATGAAATCGGATCTGCCGAAAGTGGTACATACAATCGAAGGAAAATGTCTGGTGGACTATGCGATTGAAGCTGCGATCGGAGCAGGTGCAGAGGACATCTGTCTGGTTGTCGGATACAAATATGAGGTGGTACGGGAGACGATCCTGCATCAGGAAGTAAACTTTGTATTACAGGAGGAGCAGCTTGGAACCGGTCATGCGGTGCGTTGTGCAAAAGATTTCTTGGGGGATGAGGGACAGACAATGATCCTGTTTGGGGATACGCCTTTAATCACGGCAGAAACCTTAAAGCGTTTAAGAGAATATCACACAGAGAATAAGAATACGGTTACTGTATTATCTGCCATGGTGGAAGATCCGACAGGATATGGAAGAATCATCCGTGATGCGGACGGTAATTTTGTGAAAAGTGTAGAGCATAAAGATGCGAGTGAGGAAGAGAGAGCATCGCATGAGATTAATTCCGGTATGTATATTTTTGATACAAGGGAATTAAAAGAGGCACTTGAAAAAATCCAGCCGAATAATGCACAGGGCGAATATTATCTGCCGGATACGCTGACAATTATAAAGGATAAAGGACTGAAAGTAGATGCGTTTGCCTTAAGTGACCCGGAGGATATCATGGGCGTGAACGATCAGGAGCAGTTAAAATCAGCGGCAGAGGTCATCCGCAGACGAAATCAGGCAAAATAGATGGGATGGAAAGATTTATTCCGGTCACTGTGGATAAAAGATACAGAAATGGAGAAATACATGTTTTTGATCGTAGGACTCGGAAATCCGGGGAAACAGTATGAGCATACCAGACATAATATCGGATTTGATGTCATGGATGCGCTTGCAGAGAAATATAATATCAGTATCAGTGAAAAAAAACATAAGGCACTCTGTGGAAAAGGTGTCATAAACGGGGTGAAAGTTGTGCTGGCGAAACCGCAGACCTATATGAACTTGAGCGGGGAGAGCGTGGCGGAGCTGGTCAATTATTACAAGATGGATCCGGAAGAGGAGATGATCGTGATCTATGATGACATCAGCCTTGCGCCGGGAAATCTGCGCATCCGCAAAAAAGGAAGTGCGGGTGGGCACAATGGAATCAAAAATATCATTGCGATGACCGGGACGCAGAATTTTTTGCGCATCAAAGTCGGTGTCGGGGAAAAACCGGCGGGATGGGATCTTGCAGATCATGTGTTAGGACATTTTGATGCCGCAGACCGCGCGGAAGTTGAGAAGGCAATCGGGCATGCCGTGGAGGCAGCAGAAATGATGATCACCGGTGAGACGGATGCAGCGATGAACCGTTATAATGTGAAAAAGAAGGAAGAGTATCATGAAAACTTTTACTGAACCTTTGAAAGAGCTCAAAGAATTTGAAACCTTAAGTGCGGGGGTGCATGATCTGCGTGGTATTGCACAGATCTCAGGATGTATTGACGCGGCAAAACCACATATCATGTATAGTGTAAACAATGGTTCTGGAAACAGAATCATTGTTACGTTTCAGGAGCAGAGAGCAAAAGAAATCTATGAAGAATATCGTTTCTTTGATCCGAAGGCAGCATATTATCCTGCAAAAGATATCCTGTTTTACCAGTCGGATATCCGTGGAAATGTGCTTACCGCGGAGCGTATCAATGCATTAAAAATGCTCGCGGAGGAGTCATCCTGCACCATAATAACTACGTTTGACGGTCTAATGAATCCAATGCCAATGCCGGAAAAATTTATCCAGGAAGTCAAAAAGGTTTCCGTCGGAGATATATTAAATCTGGAAGAACTCACAAAACATCTGGTGGAACTTGGTTATGAGAAGAACTATCAGGCGGAAACGATGGGAGAATTTTCCGTGCGCGGTGGAATTTTAGATATCTTTCCACTGACGGAAGACAATCCGTTTCGAATCGAATTCTGGGGGGATGAGGTTGATTCCATCCGTTCTTTTGATGCGGAAAGCCAGCGCTCGATTGAAAATTTGGAGGAGATTTCGATCTATCCTGCCTGCGAGCTTGTTCTGACGGCAGAGGAGCGGCAGGAGGGAATCAAAAGAATTTTAAAAGAAGCAGACAAGGTATCCGCAAAACTCCGGAAAGAAATGAAAACGGAGGAGGCGCACCGCACCAAAAGTGCTGCAGCACAGATCGCAGAGGAAGCGGGAGAACTGGGCATCAGCGCGGGACTTGACGCATATCTGTCCTATTTCTGTGAGGAGCGGGTGTCCTTGCTTGATTATTTTAACAGGGAGAACACCGTTATTTTTGTGGATGAACTGGCACGTTCCATCGAGCGCGGTATGGTGACGGAAACAGAATTTTCTGAGAGCATGAAGCAGCGTCTTGAAAAGGGATATATTCTGCCGGGACAGATGCGGGAGCTTTTTTCCTGCAAAGAAATACTGGCAAAAATGGAAAAGATGGCATGCATTTCCCTGGTGGCGCTGGACTTAAAAAACAGCCATGTGGATATCAAAGAAAAATTTGTCATCGATTCAAAGACCGTCAACCCGTACAATAACAGTTTTGATCTTCTGGTCAAAGACCTCACCCGCTATAAGAAAAACGGATACCGTGTGATCTTACTTTCCGGATCAAGGACGCGTGCAAAGCGGCTGGCAGAAGACCTGATGGCGGAGGAACTGAATGCATTCTATTCAGAAGATTTTGATCACGAGGTAAAACCGGGTGAGATCATGACCGGTTATGGAAAAATAAAAAAAGGTTATGAATATCCGCTGCTTAAATTTGTTGTGATCTCAGAGAGCGATATTTTCGGCAGTGAAAAGAAGAAAAAGAAGCACCACCGTACCTATGAGGGAGAAAAGATCGCAAGTTTTACCGACCTTAACATCGGTGATTATGTCGTGCATGAAAATCATGGACTTGGCATCTACCGTGGAATCGAAAAAATAGAGGTCGATAAGACGGTCAAAGATTACATCAAAATAGAATATGCAGGTGGTGGAAACTTATATATCCTCGCAACGCAGTTAGAGCTGATCCAGAAATATGCCGGCGCGGATGCAAAGAAGCCGAAACTGAACAAATTAGGCGGACAGGAATGGAATAAGACAAAGACAAAGGTGCGCGGTGCGGTAAAAGAGATCGCACAGGATCTTGTAAAACTTTATGCACAGAGACAGGATCAGGAGGGATTTGTCTACGGGCCGGATACCGTCTGGCAGAGAGAGTTTGAGGAAATGTTTCCGTTTGAGGAAACGGAGGATCAGGAGCTTGCAATCGAGGCGACCAAAAAAGATATGGAGAGCACAAAGATCATGGACCGCCTGATCTGCGGGGATGTCGGTTACGGCAAGACGGAGATCGCAATCCGTGCGGCCTTTAAGGCAGTACAGGATGGAAAACAGGTCGCTTTTTTAGTGCCGACAACGATCTTAGCGCAGCAGCATTACAATAACTTTGTGCAGCGTATGAAAGATTTTCCGGTCAACATTGATCTTTTGTGTCGTTTCCGGAGCAGTGCGGAGCAGAAAAAGACGGTGGAGGCGCTGAAAAAAGGAAGTGTTGATATTATTATCGGAACGCACAGACTGCTTTCAAAAGACGTAGTATACAAAGATCTTGGGCTTCTGATCATTGACGAGGAACAGCGTTTCGGTGTGACGCATAAGGAAAAGATCAAGCAGTTAAAGACCAATATTGATGTTCTGACGCTCACGGCAACACCGATTCCAAGGACACTGCACATGAGCCTGATCGGGATCCGTGACATGAGTGTTCTGGAAGAGCCGCCTATGGACCGTGTGCCGATCCAGACGTATGTGATGGAATATAATGAAGAACTGGTGCGTGAGGCAATTTCCAGGGAACTCTCCCGTGGAGGACAGGCATATTATGTATACAACCGTGTGCGGGAGATCGCAGATGTGGCAGCAAAGATCGCAGAGCTTGTGCCGGAGGCGAACGTTGCCTATGCGCACGGGCAGATGAAAGAGACAGAGTTAGAGAACATCATGTACCGTTTTATCAACGGAGAGATCGATGTACTTGTTTCTACAACGATCATTGAGACGGGACTTGATATCTCAAATGTCAATACAATGATCATCCACGATGCCGATAATATGGGACTGTCGCAGCTCTACCAGCTCCGCGGGCGTGTCGGCAGGTCCAACCGGACGGCGTATGCGTTTTTAATGTACCGCAGGGATAAAATGTTAAAAGAGATCGCAGAAAAAAGACTTGCTGCGATCAAGGAGTATACGGAACTTGGAAGTGGCTTTAAGATCGCCATGCGTGATCTTGAGATCCGTGGTGCAGGAAATCTGCTCGGCGCAGAGCAGCATGGACATATGGAGGCGGTCGGATACGATCTTTACTGCAAAATGTTAAACGAGGCAGTGAAGGAAGCAAAAGGTATGGATGTTGCGGAAAGTTTTGATACCTCGATCGATATTGATATTGATGCGTATATTCCGATGGGATACATTCCGAATGAGATGCAGAAACTTGACATTTATAAGCGCATCGCAGGCATTGAGACGGCAGATGAGTCAGAAGAAATGTTAGAAGAACTGATCGACCGGTTTGGAGATCCGCCAAAGTCTGTCGAAAATCTGCTTTATATTGCAAGGGTAAAATCCATGGCACATCATCTTTACTTTACAGATATTGCACAGAAAGGTGATACACTGCGGTTCACCCTGTATGAGAAAGCGAAGATCAATGTGGCGGCAATTCCGGAGTTTACCGCTTCCTTTGACAAACATGTGAAGTTTACCATGGATGCAAAGGAACCATATTTTACCTATTTCCTGAAACTGAATACCAGGGAAAAATATGTGGAAGCAAAAGATGTGATGGAAGCATTTTTGCAGCGTGCAGGGGAGATGCTGATGGAAAAATAACTTGCGGCTTTTTACAAAACGAATTATAATAAACTGAATGACTGCCCATATCGGAAAAAGAGGGCACTGGGAGGAATATATGAACAGCAGAAAAATTACCGCATTATTGTTAAGCAGCGCTATGGCTTTATCTGTACTGACAGGCTGTGGCGGAGTCAATAAAGATAAAACAGTGGCAACTTTAAACGGAGAGCCGGTCAAACTTGGAGTCGCAAACTTTGCAGCAAGATTTGGTCAGGCGGGAGCAGATGATTTTTATACCGCATATTTCGGAAAAAATGTCTGGACATCCGATTTATATGGGAATGGAACGACCGGGCAGGATAATTTTAAAGACAGCGTGATGGACTCCTTAGAAGATATGTACGTGTTACAGCTTCATATGGATGAGTATAATGTCAGCATTACAGACGATGAAAAAGCAGCGATCACCGCAGCGGCAGCACAGTTTATGGAAGATAACAGCAAAGATGCAATCAATGCACTTGGTGCGACGCAGGAGATCGTGGAGGAATACCTTACATTAGAGACGATCCAGAGTAAAATGAAAGCAGCAATCGTTGCAGGCGCAGATACCAATGTGACAGATGAGGAAGCAAAAACGGGTGCATACAGTTATGTGGGCATTTCTAAGACGACACATCAGGATGAGAGTGGCAATACGGTAGATTACACAGATGAAGAGAAAGAGGAGCTTGCAGCAAAGGTAGCTGACTTTGCAAAAGCAGCGAAGGAAGATGGTCTTGATGCGGCGGCAGAGGATGCAGGCTATACGGTAAGCACCGGTACTTTTACGCAGGAAGATGATTCTGTGGATGACAATCTTTTAGCAGCATTGAAAAATTTAAAAGAAGGCGAAGTAACAGATCTGATCGATGGCGACAGCTCTTATTTTGTGGCACGTCTTGATAAAGAAGTGGACGAGGATGCAACAGAGGAGACACGTCAGAGCATTATTGAGCAGCGCAAAGATGATCTGTATGATGAGACGCTCGATGGATGGAAAGAGGGCATCGAGTGGGCAGTGAAAGAAAAAGTCTGGGATGACGTGAATTTCGATAACCTGTTTACAACTATAAAAGATACAGAGACAGAAAGCACGACGGAGCAGGCAACAGAGTAAAAAGAAAACGTCGAAAGCACAGTCTTTCGACGTTTTTTTATGAAAATGGGAAGTTTATAGCGGGAGAAAACAGATGAAAAAAGACAATATCGTACTGATCGGGATGCCCGGAGTTGGAAAAAGTACTGTCGGAGTCATATTGGCAAAAGTACTTGGGTTCCAGTTTGTGGATGCGGATCTGGTGATTCAGGAGAAAGAAGGAAAGTTACTGCGTGAGATCATTGCAGAAGAGGGGCCGGACGGATTTATTGCAGTGGAAAACCGTATCAACAGTGAAATAGAAGCACATCATTCGGTCATTGCTACCGGGGGAAGTGTCGTATATGGAAAAGAGGCAATGGAGCACTTAAGGCAGATCGGAACTGTGATCTATTTAAAATTAGATTATGCGGATATCGACCGCAGACTGTCAGATATTAAAGGCAGGGGCGTTGTTTTAAAAGACGGACAGACGTTAAAAGACCTGTATGATGAGAGAGTTGTTCTATATGAAAAATATGCGGACATCACGATCGCGGAGGATGGCCTGAACGTGGAACAGACGATCGAAAAGATCGTGGCGCAAATTCAAAAAGAATCTTTGTAAAATCACATCAATGGAATGAAAGAGTCAGAGGATGAACAAAAGATTAAAAGATAAAAAAATGCTGTCCGGCATCATTGCTGCTGGCGGATTCCTTATCATACTGGCAGGAAGTGCGCTTTCGCAGCAGACGGCATTAGGACAGAACTATCAGGGCGTGTATGTAGACGGAACATTTGTCGGGTATGTGGCGGAAAATGTCGATGTGAAGGATGTAATCCTTCAGGCAAGAAGAAAACTGGCAGAAGAATCTGCAGCATGTGAGGCTGTTCTGACAGAATTAAAGAATTCTGTGGAATTTGAGTCAGAGAGAGAAGCAGAGAGTGACCTGACAGAAGCAGGAAAACTCCGAGACAAGGCAGAAAAACAGTATCAGAAAGCCTCCAAAACTTTAGAAAAAGCTGTCAGTGAAAAGAAACAGACAGAAGCACTGATTCAGCGTTACATGAAAGAAATTCCAAAACAGAAAGAACATGCTGAGCAGACACAAGGAGATTACAGGCTTATCCTGAAAAACAAAAAAATGGCAGAAGAGAACTGGCAGGAAACAATTAAAACTTATACCCGGCAGGATGCAGAAGAATTCCAGGATGCTGTGAACCAGTACAGGGAAAACCTGGCTGCGGCTCAGGCTCAAAAGGAAGCGGCCCAGGCGGCAGCAGGAACGGAAGTGCGTCCGGACCTTAAGAAACTGAAGCAGGAAAAAGAGGAAGCGGAACAGAAGTATCAGGCAGTAAAGATACGGTATGACAATCTCAGACAGGAATTCAGTAGCAATGCAGAAGTTCAGGATATTCTTCTTGGAAGACTGAAGAACCGGACGGAAATTCTGGAGGAGCATGCACGAATTGATGCACTTTACCGCATGGCCTCAGGTAATGTGAGCGGAGCACGTATGGATCTGGAAACTTATGTGCAAAGGTATTATCTGGAGCGGATTTTGTATGCGGCGAATCGGCGTTTCGGGGAGATGTCTGCCGGGCAGTTTGAATTCAGAATGTACGATATTGAGAAAGCAGGCGAAGGCAAAAACAGAGGCCTGGATCTGATGATATATTCTGCAGTGACAGGAAAAGAGAGGGAAGTCAGGACTCTTTCGGGAGGAGAATCCTTTATGGCGGCATTATCTCTTGCACTTGGCATGGCAGATCAGATTCAGGAGAGTTCAGCAGCAGTCAATCTGGATATGATGTTTATAGATGAAGGCTTTGGTTCCCTGGATGAACATTCGCGAAACCAGGCGGTAAAAGTGCTTCAGGAGATGGCGGAAGGTTCAAGACTGATAGGAATCATTTCTCATGTGACGGAGTTGAAGCAGGAGATAGAGGATCAGTTGATCGTAAGCAAGGATGAAAATGGAAGCCGTGTAAGGTGGCAGATCAGTTAGGATAAAAAAATGACAGAAAATACACTAAAAAAACTGGCACAACTTTTGGAACAGGACCAGTTTGAACTGATTTTTTCAGAAAAAATACAAAAAAAAGATTTGACTTCAAAAAGAGAAGTGCCGCAGGGACAGGATATACGTCTGGTATATCTGATGAATGATGCAGTGGAAAGTTTTCTTGTATTTCGTGATGCCCGGATGACAGGAGAATATCATGCGGATTATGAGGGAGAACTGGAAGCGTCTTTGAACAAGCAGGGAGAAGAATTTGTCCTGGTGGTAAGGCAGGGAGACACGGTCGTAACTCTGTTTTTTGAAACGCTGGATTTAGAAGTTCATTTATATGAATACGCATATACAGGACATTTCTGGGTAGAAGGATATGAATATCTGCGTCAGCTGGAATACAGGTTTGCGATTCTGAGAGATAAATATGACTATCTGGGAGCGGAGTACTGTACAGATGAAGAAAAAAAGCTTGCAGTGCTTACAGAATTTCCACCATTGAATTACTGCTGTTATCCGGCGGTCCCGGAGAAATATATTGTTCCGCGTGAAAACCCGTGGGATGTATCAAAAGAGGCTATTGAGCTGATGGAAGAACTGGCGGCAGAATGCGGAGATGTTTCTTTTGCAAAACTGCTCAGTATATATAGAAAACATCCGTCGAAATTCTGGGCGAAGAGACTTGCGATTATGCTGCATCGGACGAAACACCGGAATATTGCGGATCTGCTGACGGAACGGCTAAGGCAGGCGTCTGCCGGTTATCCGAGACGCTTTTTTGGGGAGGATGTGGAGCAGAGGTACCAGAAGACATTGGAAAAGGTAAAGAAACGTCAGGCAGAATTAGAAAAG
>OHCA01000945.1_pt1 | contig 12770 bp, 10 predicted proteins | sample 1577541 | NCBI WGS metagenome assembly OHCA01 (sample SAMEA3879598, study PRJEB24766) | human gut metagenome | biome: human-associated habitat; feature: feces | place: USA | collected 1985/1987 | reverse complement strand
AAATAATATTTATATTTCACAAAACATAAAAACAAACTATAAATATCAAAATATAAAGATTTAGACCTATGTGGGCAATGACTATATGGACTTAATATTTATCTATACATATGAAATGTAACGTAAAAGTGCGGAGGATAAATATGGTTGCTTACAAGGACGTTTTAAAAAGGCTTGTAATGTATAGAAAATCTATGGGTCTGATGCAGACAGATATTGCAGAAAAGTTTGGGCTTATGCAGGAGCAATATTCTTATATTGAAAACGGTGGAATTATAATAAGTGGACAGATACTTATGAATTTTTCGGAAATCGGATTTGATTTGGATGAGTTGATAGCCGGTAAAAAGTATGTTTATCATACAAAGGACCTGGATAAGACTTTAGCGAATATAGATACTGAAACACATAGGAATTTTGCTTTGAAGCTGCTGGCTGATATTATTGTAAGCAAATACAGTGGCACAGTTTCAAAAATGAGGGACGAAGATGCGAATAATATGAAAATGCTTCAGTCACTTGCAAATGACTGGAATGGATTTTCAATGACATGCTTTGTCAGGGATAAAATGAATACATCACAGATAGCCATGGCTGAAAAGCTGGGACTTGGAATCAAGAAATATCGCGATATTGAAAAAGAAAAGATATATCCTGATGCAGAGACACTTGTAAGTCTTTATAATATGTCAGAATATCGTCCCACGTTATTTATGAATCTTCAGGATAGAAAGATTCAGATTATTAAAAGCGTGTGGTGTATATTTCCGGCTGAAGACAAACGTAAGATGTTAAATTATGTATCTGATTCTATGAATATTTTATAAATTCTTTTGAAATGTAATTTTGTAAAAAAATTGGTGAAATTGCTGAACAAGGCTTGCATTTAGTGTGCGAGCCTTGTTTTTATTTACAAAAAATGGTATTCTTATCTAAGGTTTTGCGTCAGCGGTTTGACGTATAAAAGTATGCAGTGAAAAAGCAGGAAGAGGCAGAGCCTAATATATGCAGAGAAGATGAAAGGGGATTTTTTACAATGCCAGTAATGGAATATCTTGAAAGAAATGCAAGATTATATCCCGACGAGGTAGCTTTGGTAGAGCTTAATCCGGATGAGAATGATACAAGAAGGATGACCTGGAAAGAATATGCTCTTATACAGCCTACAAGATTCGAGCCGTATAGAAGAGAGATTACATGGAGTGTATTTAATGAAAAGGCAAACCGTTTTGCTAATATGCTTCTTGGAAGGGGAATAAAGAAAGGTGATAAGGTAGCAATACTTATGTATAACTGCCTTGAGTGGCTGCCTGTATATTTTGGGGTATTAAAGACAGGTGCGATTGCTGTTCCTTTTAATTTCAGATATGATTCAGATGAAATTTTATATTGTGCAAAGCTTGCAGAGGTAGATGTGATTGTGTTCGGTTCTGAATTCATAGGAAGAATGGAAGTCAATGCAGATGTTTTAAGCAAGGGAAGACTTCTTATATATGTTGGGGATAACTGTCCAAGTTTTGCGGAAAGTTATAGGGAGCTTGTCGCTGACTGTTCAAGCAAATCTCCTGATATTGAAATTACAGATGATGATTTTGGTGCAATATATTTTTCATCTGGAACAACGGGATTTCCAAAGGCGATACTTCATAAACACAGAAGCTTAACACAGGCGGCACAGATGGAGCAGAAGCATCATTCAACAGGAAGAGATGATACATTTTTATGTATTCCTCCGCTTTATCATACCGGTGCGAAGTTTCACTGGATGGGAAGCCTTGTTGCAGGAAGTAAGGCGGTTCTTCTTAAAGGAACAAAGCCGGAGACAATACTTTCTGCTATTTCAAATGAGCACTGCACAATAGTATGGCTTCTGGTGCCATGGGCACAGGATATTCTTGATGCTCTTGACAGAGGCGATATTAAGCTGTCTGATTATAAACTTGACCAGTGGAGGCTTATGCACATAGGAGCACAGCCGGTTCCACCTTCGCTTATCAAGAGATGGAAAGAATATTTTCCAAACCACCAGTACGATACGAATTATGGCTTGTCAGAGTCAACAGGTCCGGGCTGCGTTCATCTCGGAGTTGAAAATATTGATAAAGTCGGGGCAATCGGCGTTCCGGGTTACAGATGGGAATGTAAGATTGTTGATGAAAATGATAATGAAGTTGCACAGGGCGGGGTCGGTGAACTTTGTGTCAAAGGTCCGGGTGTGATGACATGTTATTATAACGATGAAAAGTCAACAAGTGAAGTGCTAAAGGATGGCTGGCTGTATACAGGTGATATGGCTATGCAGGATGAACAGGGATTTTACTATCTTGTTGACAGAAAGAAAGATGTTATCGTAAGCGGTGGTGAAAATATTTATCCGGTTCAGATAGAAGATTTCTTACGCCGTCATGACAAAATAAAGGATGTTGCTGTAATCGGTCTTTCAGACAGAAGACTTGGTGAGAAGACAGCGGCAATCATAGAAATCAAGGATGGCATGGTCTGTTCAAAAGAAGAAATTGAAGAATTCTGCCATGCACTTCCAAGATATAAGCGTCCTAAAGAGATTATTTTTGCTGATATACCAAGAAATGCAACAGGAAAGATTGAAAAACCAAAGCTTCGTAAGATTTACGGTGCCGACAATCTTGTTGCAAAAGAAAATCAGATATAAAAATATACAGGTCATATGACCGCAAAAACAAGGAGGATTTATGAAAGAGTTAATGCTTGGCAATAAAGCCGTTGCAAGGGGACTTTACGAGGCTGGCTGTATGGTTGTTTCAAGTTATCCGGGAACACCCAGTACAGAGATTACAGAAGAAACAGCAAAATATGATGAAGTGTACTGCGAATGGGCTCCGAATGAAAAGGTGGCTCTTGAAGCTGCACACGGAGCGACTATAGGCGGACGAAGAAGTGCATGTGCAATGAAACATGTAGGTCTTAATGTAGCTGCTGACCCGCTTTTTACAATATCATATCAGGGTGTCAACGCAGGTCTTGTAATATGCGTTGCAGATGACCCGGGGATGCATTCTTCACAGAATGAACAGGATTCCAGACATTATGCAAAGGCAGCAAAAGTGCCTATGCTTGAGCCTTCAGATTCACAGGAAGCACTTGAATTTACAAAGAAGGCATTTGAATTATCAGAAAAATACAACACCCCTGTATTTATCAAGATGTGTACAAGAGTTTCACATTCACAGAGTGTCGTCGAGACAGGAGTGCGTGTTGTGCCTGAGCAGGTATCTTATGTAAAGGACCCGGCAAAGGTCATGATGACATTAAATTCAAGAAATGCACATGTAAGAGTTGAACAGCGTACAAAAGACCTTATTGCTCTTGCCGAAAACTGTGATTTTAACAGAGTTGAATATGGTGATAAAAAGCTTGGAATTATCACATCATCAACATCATATCAGTATGCGAGGGAATGTTTTGGTGAAAATGCAAGCATTTTAAAGCTTGGAATGATTTATCCGCTTCCTGAAAAGCTTATACTTGATTTCGCAGCTTCTGTAGATGAGGTTATCGTTCTTGAGGAGCTTGACCCGTTTATTGAGGAACATTGTAAACAGCTTGGCATAAAAGTAAAGGGAAAAGATACATTTCCTATATGTGGAGAATTCTCACAGAATCTTGTCAGAAAGTGTATGGGAATGGAAGTTCCGGAAAGCTTACATATAGATGACAAAATTCCGCCAAGACCTCCTGTTATGTGTGCAGGATGTCCACACAGAGGAGTTTTCTATACATTAAAGAAAAATAACTGCATGGTTTACGGTGATATCGGATGTTATACACTCGGTGCGGTTGCACCTCTTAATGCTATGGATTTAAATGTCTGTATGGGTGCATCATGTTCAGGACTTCATGGATTTAACAAGGCAATGGGCAAAGAAGGTGAAAAGAGAAGCGTCGGCGTTATTGGTGATTCAACATTTATACATTCAGGAATTACAGGAATTACAGATATTGCATACAACATGAGTAATTCAACAGTTATTATTCTTGATAATTCAATTACCGGCATGACCGGACACCAGCAGAATCCTACGACAGGTAAAAATCTCCGTGGTGAGCCGGCAGGAAAGGTTAATCTTGAAGCACTTTGCCGTGCTATCGGATTTAACAGGGTTCGTGTTGTAGACCCATATAACCTTGAAGAGGTAGATACTGTATTGAAAGAGGAACTTGAGGCAGATGAACCATCAATTATCATAAGCCGCCGTCCGTGCGTAATGATAAAAGGAACTGTTCACAAACCGCCTCTCAAAGTTGATTCTGATAAATGCGTTGGATGTAAATCATGCATGCGTATCGGATGTCCTGCAATTTCTGTAAGAGATAAAAAAGCAAAGATTGACCCTACACTCTGCATTGGCTGTAAGGTATGTACACAGATGTGTAAATTTGATGCATTGAAAGCAGAATAAGGAGGGTTGATATGGATACAAAGAATATTATGATAGTAGGTGTCGGCGGACAGGGAACACTGCTGGCAAGTAAAATGTTAGGTTATGTTCTCTTACAGCAGGGATATGACGTAAAGGTATCGGAAGTTCACGGAATGAGCCAGCGAGGCGGAAGCGTTGTAACATACGTAAGATATGGTAAAAAAGTATACTCACCTGTAATTGATAAGGGTGAGGCAGACGTTATCATTTCATTTGAAAAACTTGAAGCCGCAAGATGGCTTGAATTTCTCAAAAAAGACGGAACAATTATAACAAATACTCAGGAAGTAGAGCCAATGCCTGTAATAACGGGTGCGGCTGCATATCCTGAAAATCTTATCGAGAAAATGCAGGCAGCAGGTGCAAAGGTTGATGCAAAAGATTTTCTTTCAATCGCACAGGAGGCCGGTTCCGCAAAAGCTGTAAATATAGCACTCATGGGAAGATTATCAACATATTTTCCTGAGATAAGCGATGAACAGTGGCAGGATGCTATTGAAAAAATAGTACCTTCGAAATTCCTTGATTTGAACAGAAAGGCATTTGAAGCGGGAAGAAACGCATAATTAAATTAAATAAAAATGCTCCGTTTAGGATAACAGTTAAGCTGTGAATCCCGAACGGAGCATTTTGTTTAGTGATTTATATTTAGGGTTATAGGACAGCGAGCCAAAACTATGCTTACATTCAAAACAATATTTAGCTTTAGTCGCCGAGAGCAGTTTTTTGCTCAACGGTTGTCTTTTTGTCATAGCATTTAAAAGCTGATTCCACAAGCTATTTGTCAGGCTTTGGTGTGAACAGGCTGACTATAGGAACAATTACAAGTCCGGCAAGCATTGCAATAGCACCGCAGTTGATAGGTGACTGCATAATTGTCGGAAATGAGCTCCTGAAGAAAATATTTGCAATCATAAGAACTGAACTGAATATGAAACATACCCAGCATGAAGCCTTTGTGACACGCTTTGAATATAATGAGTACATAAAAGGTGCAAGGAACGAACCGGCGAGTGCACCCCATGAAACACCCATAAGCTGTGCAATAAATGTAATTGAGCTCTTATATTGTATAAGTGCAAGAATTGATGAAATTGCAATAAATACAACGACAAGAATTCTTATTGATAAAACCTGTTTTTTATCGCTCATATCTTTAATAAAATTATCTTTTAAGAAGTCGATAGTAAGTGTTGAACTTGATGCAATTACAAGTGATGAAAGCGTAGACATTGACGCTGACAAAACGAGAATAACAACAAGTGCGATAAGCATAGGACTTAATCCTGAAAGCATTGTCGGAATAATTGAGTCATATCCGTTGGCAGCAACATCAATTTCATCTGAGAAAAGACGTCCAAATCCACCGAGAAAATAACTGCCTCCGGCAACAACAAGTGCAAATATAGTTGAAATAATTGTACCTTTTTTGATGGATTTTTCATCTTTTATTGCGTAAAACTTCTGAACCATCTGTGGAAGTCCCCATGTACCGAGTGATGTAAGTATTACGACAAATAAAAGATTGAGAGGGTCAGGTCCGAAAAATGAAGCAAATATTCCCGGTGTATCTGTTACAGCAGGGTCACTCACTTTTGCAAGACCATCAAGTGCCGCCATAAATCCGCCTTTACTGTTAAGAACGGCAGCTATTACGGTTGCAATGCCAAAAAGCATTATTATTCCCTGAATGAAATCGTTAATAGCTGTTGCCATATATCCGCCTGCAATTACGTAGATAGCTGTAAGAACTGCCATGAGTATAATACAGACTGAATAATCAATGTTAAATGCCATTCCGAAAAGTCTTGAAAGACCATTATAAAGAGATGCTGTATAAGGAATGAGAAAAATAAATATAATTACGGATGCACCGATTTTTAACGCACTGCTTCCGAATCGTTCTCCGAAAAACTGCGGCATTGTTGCAGAATTCAGATGCTGGCTCATAATTCTTGTTCGTCGTCCGAGAACAACCCATGCCAGAAGTGAACCTATAATTGCATTGCCGATGCCAGCCCATGTTGCAGAAATGCCATATTTCCATCCGAACTGGCCAGCATATCCTACGAATACGACAGCAGAAAAATAAGAAGTTCCGTAGGCAAAAGCTGTAAGCCACGGACCAACCGAACGGCCGCCAAGTACGAATCCGTTGACATCAGTTGCATGTTTGCGGCAGTAAAGACCGATTCCAATCATGACCGCAAAATAGATAATCAAAATTAATAGTTTCATAAAAATCCTCCTGTGTTTCTTTTGAATTTACCCCTTTAAAGTTCAACACTTTAAACAACTAAAATTTTATCATGTTTTTATTATTTTATCAACAAAAATATGACGTTGTTTTTGCATATAAAAAATAAAAAAACAGTACATACATTCGATTTTTTGTTGTATAATATTTTTATGAAAAAAATTATGGTATATGGGAATAATATGAAAGGAAACAATGGTATGGGCAGCAGGATATATGTATGTATAGATTTAAAATCATTTTATGCATCGGTTGAGTGTGTTGAGCGTGGTCTTGATACAATGGCAACTAATCTTGTTGTTGCTGACCCGGACAGAAGTGAGAAAACAATATGTCTTGCTGTGTCGCCTGCGATGAAAGCTCTTGGCGTGAAGAACAGATGCCGTGTGTTTGAGATTCCCAAAGGTATTGATTATATTATGGCACAGCCGAGAATGCAGCTTTATATTGATTATTCGGCAAAGATATATGGCATTTATCTGAAGTACATTTCAAAAGAGGATATACATGTATATTCTATAGATGAAGTTTTTATGGATGTAACAGAGTATCTTTCTTTATATGGAATGACTGCGAAAGAACTGGGCATACGTATTATGCAGGATATATTTGATACAGTGGGGATTAGGGCAACGTGCGGCATAGGTACTAATCTTTATCTTGCAAAGATTGCACTTGATATAACTGCGAAACATGCGAAAGATTTTATCGGTGAACTTGATGAGGAAAGTTATAAGAGGACGCTGTGGCATCACAGACCACTCACAGATTTCTGGAGAGTGGGGCATGGACTTGCCGGAAGACTTGCACAGGCAGGGATATATGATATGGCACAGATTACAGAGGCAGATGAGCAGATCCTGTATGATATGATTGGCATTGATGCTGAACTTCTCATTGACCACGCATGGGGGATAGAACCGGTTACTATTGCGGATATTAAGAAATATAAGCCGAGAAGCAGCAGCATAACGAGCGGTCAGGTTCTTGCAAGGGATTATGAACATGAGGAGGGAAGGCTTATCGTCAAGGAAATGGCTGACGGAATGTGTCTTCAGCTTGTTGAGCAGGGAATGGTTACGGATTCGGTGACAATCTATATAAATTACTCAAAAGAATATAGTGCAGCCGCAGGAGTGCCACAGTCCGTGCGTGGTTCAATTATGCTTCCGTCAGTGACAAGTTCATCTAAAAAGATGCTTCCGTTTATTTCAAAGCTTTATGATGAGGTTAAGGATAAAAATATTCCTGTGCGTAAAATCAATCTTATATTTAACAGGCTGACAGATGAAACCTACAGACAGGTTGGGCTGTTTGATGACGATACAGATGGTGACAGGGAAAATAAATTACAGCATGCAGTGCTTGATTTGAAGAAGAAGTATGGCAGAGATGCGGTATTGAAAGGCATGAATCTTGAAAAGGGTGCAACTGCAATAGAAAGAAATCATCAGATTGGGGGACACAGAAGTGGTAATTAGAAAAAGTACAGTAAATAATACAAGAAAAAAGATGCCGGTCGAAGAACGTGCCAAGCAGTTTATGCCATTTTCAGCACTGAAAGGTCTTGATGAAGCACTTCGTGAACAGGAAATTGTTGCCGAAGAAAATGTAAAAACGGAGACTGTAAAAGAGGATGATATATGTCAGACTGAAGATAATTAAGTAGAGGTGCATTTTTGACAGCTTCAGTTAATTATGTGAATAATATGTGCATTTTGTACAGATAAAAGTACAAAATAACCGCATAAATTCAAGGATTGTACTAAATTCAATAATATGAAAATTACTCTTGATTTTACATTGTTAAAATGTTAGTATGCTCTTGTCAGTAATTGTTACTTATTTATCAAAGTTGTTACAAACGCATTTTTGTCACAGAAGAATATCTTAATTAAAATTAATGCATTGCATTTAAAATAAGATATTTTGTTGATTATAATAGCTGACAGCATTTTTTATAATGCGGATTGTATACAGTGTACAAAATTAAAACAAGGAGGAACAAGGAACAATGGTACAGATGGATCAGTGGAACGGTTTCAAAGGTAGACTTTGGAAGGAAGAAATCAATGTAAGAGATTTCATCCAGAATAACTACAAGCCATATGACGGAGATGAAAGTTTCCTGGAAGGCCCAACAGAGGCAACAAATAAGCTTTGGGGCAGATTACAGGAGTTACAGAAGGAAGAAAGAGCTAAGGGCGGCGTACTTGACATGGAAACAGAAGTAGTTGCAGGTCTTACAGCTTACGGTCCTGGATATATAGATGAGTCTATGAAAGACCTTGAACAGATTGTAGGTCTTCAGACAGATAAGCCATTAAAGAGAGCATTTATGCCTTATGGTGGTATCAAGATGGCAGAGGAATCATGCAAGAACTATGGTTACGAGCCAAATCCTGAATTACACAAGATTTTTACAGAATATCATAAGACACATAACCAGGGTGTTTTCGATGCTTACACACCAGAGATGAGAAAGGCTCGTCACAGCCACATCATCACAGGTCTTCCAGATACTTATGGTCGTGGTCGTATCGTAGGTGACTACAGAAGAGTTGCTCTTTATGGTATTGATTTCCTTATGGAAGAGAAGAAGAAAGATCATGCTAACTGCGGATGCGGTACAATGACAGATGACGTTATTCGTTTAAGAGAAGAGCTTTCTGATCAGTACAAGGCACTTGCAGGTATGAAGAAGATGGCAGAAAGCTATGGCTATGATATTTCTAAGCCAGCTACAAATGCAAAGGAAGCTTGCCAGTGGTTATACTTTGGTTACCTTGCAGCTATCAAGACTCAGAATGGTGCAGCTATGTCAGTTGGACGTGTTTCTACATTCCTTGATATCTATATTCAGAGAGACCTTGATAACGGCGTTATCACAGAGAAAGAAGCTCAGGAACTTATCGACCATATGGTTATGAAGTTCAGAATGGTTAAATTCGCAAGAATTACATCATACAACGAATTATTCTCAGGTGATCCAACATGGGCTACACTTGAAGTAGGTGGTACAGGTATCGACGGACGTTCAATGGTTACAAAGAACGACTACAGATTCCTTCATACACTTGAAAACATGGGACCTTCACCAGAACCAAACCTTACAGTTCTTTACTCATCAAGACTTCCTGAGAACTTCAAGAAGTATGCAGCAAAGATTTCTGTTGATACATCTTCAATCCAGTATGAGAATGATGATGTTATGAAGGTTACATGGGGCGATGATTATTCAATCTGCTGCTGTGTATCTGCTACACAGACAGGTAAGGAAATGCAGTTCTTCGGAGCTAGAGCAAACCTTGCTAAGTGCTTACTTTACGCTATCAATGGTGGTGTTGATGTTAAGAACAGAGAACAGGTTGGTCCTGCTTACAAGCCTATCACATCTGAATATCTTGAGTATGATGAAGTTGTTGAAAAGTTTGACGCTATGATGGATTGGTTAGCTGACCTTTATGTTAATACACTTAACCTTATCCAGTATATGCATGATAAGTATTACTATGAAGCAGCTGAGATGGCTCTTATCGATACAGATGTTAAGAGAACATTCGCTACAGGTATTGCTGGATTCTCACATGTTGTTGACTCACTTTCAGCTATTAAGTATGCAAAGGTTAAGACAGTACGTGACGAAACAGGTATTGTTGTAGATTACAAGATTGAGGGAGATTTCCCTAAGTATGGTAATGATGATGACAGAGCTGATGATATCGCTGTATGGCTTCTTAAGACATTCCTTGAGAAGATTAAGAAGAGACATACTTACAGAGATTCAGAGCCTACAACATCAATCCTTACAATTACTTCAAACGTAGTTTACGGTAAATATACAGGAGCTATGCCAGATGGTCGTCCAGCAGGCACACCACTTTCTCCTGGTGCTAACCCAAGCTACGGTGCAGAGCAGAATGGTCTTCTTGCATCTCTTAACTCACTTACAAAGCTTCCATACGAATGGGCACTTGATGGTATTTCAAATACACAGACAATGAACCCAGACGCATTAGGACACAACGAAGATGAAAGAGTTGCTAACCTTGTAAACGTTATGGATGGTTACTTCGATCAGGGTGCTCATCACCTTAACGTAAACGTATTCGGTAAGGATAAGCTTATCGATGCTATGGAACATCCTGAAAAACCTGAATATGCTAACTTCACAATCCGTGTATCAGGTTACGCTGTTAAGTTCATCGACCTTACAAAGGAACAGCAGATGGATGTTATCAGCAGAACATTCCACGACAGAATGTAATCATACGAATAGTATAATTGCTTGAAATTAGAATGCAGTATTTAAGCGGTTTGGCAAAAAATGTATATACTAATACTTAATGTAAATTGGTGTAAACTAGTACAGTTTGGTTTTTAATCTGAACCAAAACTGAACCAAACTGCTTAAAAAACTGAACCAGATAAAAGTGGCTTTAAGTTGCTTGTTTACTGGTGATAAGTTACATTAAGTTATAACAAAAAATGAAAAAGCCACCTGTATTCAAAAAATGCAGTACAATCTGAGACGATTGTACTGCATTTTTGAATTTGTGTGAGCAATGAGCCAAAATCTGCGCTTGTATGAGAATTTGACGACTGTGTAATGATTAATTTTTATCTAAGCTTGTCATTTATAAGCATAAGTCTTGTAAGTGTAGATTCATAATTAGTTTCTGTTTTTTCAATTAATATATTGTCTTTTTTGTAATCTACAGCGTATTCTTTTAAACAATCATTGATTTCTGTATTCTTAAAAGAAATACATACTTTATCATTATCAATATCCCAATCAATATCAGTAGCTATATTCATTTTATTAACAAGAGATATAATATCGTTTACAGATTTTACCTCTATGTCTAAAAATTCAAATACACTTACTTCTAATGCTTCTGCAATTTTAGAAAGCTGTTCTAGTTTAGGATTTCTATTATCAGTTTCATATTTCTTTAATGTTGATAAATTTATTCCACTTTTTTCACTTAATTGCTCCATAGTAAGTTTTCGAGCTTTTCTATATTTTTTTATTGTTCTAGCTAGATTTGATCTTTCTATATCTTCCATTGAATAACCTCCATAAATAAAAACATTAAGTACATATTATATGATAGCATAAAAGAACACAAAAAGGAACTTTATATTGACAATAAATTTTTAGAAGTTATAATTAAAATACAAGTTCACAAAAGAGAACTTGTATGCGCGCATAGAAATCATAATAGGTTACTAAATTTATTAATTTAGTGCATATGATGTTACCGACAATATGTATCTAGTGTATTAAGATATGTTTACGATGTTCGTAGGAATATCGCATACAACTGAATATTCAACTACTGTAAAAGAAAGTAATTTCTTCTGGTAAAAATCCGGTGTAGTTCTTGACAAATATCAGTCATAGCTTACGCGATGAGAATTGATGGATCGAGAGATGAAGGTGCATAGCGAGCAGGGAAAGATATATGGCGGATGGATAATAAACCACAAAGGGTGTCAAAGTCCTTATCCTCAGAAGGCAAAAGAGGAGATTATGCTGATTATTAATTAGTGTATCGTGAACGCATATGCGACCAGACGGTAGTTCCAAGTATGCGGGCGTAATGGGGATTCATAGGAATCACGCATACATACATCTTTGTATATATTTCCCAGATATATATTAAGATAAGAGTTCTAATTCATAGGTACTTCTTACATATAAGAAAGGAGTATTTGTATGAAAGCAATTATTATTGTTGTTATAATTTTAAACTTAGTTTTTTGTTTTGCATGTGCAAAAGTGTCAGCGGAATCTGACAAAGCTATCAAACAATTTAATGATAATGAAATATCAGAATCAAGCAAACATCAGATAAAGGAGGAATGAACAGTGATTAAGAATGATATTATAATTGGAATTGACCACGGCTGGTCGATGATGAAAACCGTAACTCAGGTATTTGTCACAGGTGTTAAGGAGATTACAACTACTCCGGCACTTTTTGGAGATGTTCTTGAGTATGAAGGAAAGTTCTATAAGGTTGGAACTGTGAGGCAGGAAGTAAAGG
>OHCA01000929.1_pt1 | contig 13064 bp, 11 predicted proteins | sample 1577541 | NCBI WGS metagenome assembly OHCA01 (sample SAMEA3879598, study PRJEB24766) | human gut metagenome | biome: human-associated habitat; feature: feces | place: USA | collected 1985/1987 | reverse complement strand
TTTATCAACTTCTCGGCGCTGTTGTGTTCCCTCGCAAACTTCCTCGCCGCCTCCCGGCGTTCCTCGCTGTATGGCGCGGTCATTCACAAGCAAACTTATGTATGTCTAATAAAGACGATTTCAATTCTTGAGTTTTGGGTGGAAGTTCTTCATTTTTTTCTTTGTCCTTTATTTGCTTCAAATTCGATTCACAAAATTTTTTTACAATTTCCTTTTGAGTATGTCCTTTCATTGCACCCAAAAAAATGGCTCGATTTCGTACAATTTCATCCTCACTCTGGTTCGGAACTCCTAATAAGAAAACGGTCAAAAATGTTTCAATGACATATTTCAGATAGGGGCGCGAAAGAGTAGAATATTTGCCTATCGCTTTTGCTATTATTTCAAAGCAAGTAGGCTGTCCGCTATTCCATATGAGGATAATGATTGTTTCCATAATACGGTCTTTGATCGTCCAGTCAATATTATATGACGACTCATCCTCCAAATCTCTTTCAACCGTAAACAATAGATTGCACCAATCGTCTATATCTTCTTCTGCAAAAACGTTTCCCTGTTCTGCCTGATCCATTACCTGATCCATTAAATCATCAAACTGCTCCACAGTTTTTTGGGAGTACACTTTTAGGTATTGATAGATTAAATCAACGCTGCTCATAAATACTTTCCCCCATATAACTTACTTGCTCTTAATCACGGATAACCTCTCGGCGCTAATGTATTCCCTATATTTGATTATAGTAGTTCTTGGGGTTTTCTTCAATCCTGCTTCTTCGACGCCAGCACATCAATCCTGTTCGGTGCTCCGATCTCCTGACGCACCCGCAGGATCAGCCCAGCGGCCTCCAGGATAATGTACAATAAGTTGCGCAAATTGAAAACCGCATAAAAGAAGACATAGCTTGCAGGCTCTGGTAGAATGAAGTTACCACACAAACATTCGAAAGGAGACAGCAAACTATGTCCGAGAAAATTGTACAGCTAAACGAGGAAGTAATCAAGGGCCAAATCAAGGAATTGGTTCGCGGCAGCGTGGAGGAAACCCTGAACGAGCTGTTGGAAAAGGAGGCGGAGTCGCTGACGCAGGCGGCCCGCTATGAGCGCAGCGAGGGCCGTCAGGGCTACCGCAGCGGTCACTATGACCGCTGCCTCACCACGACCTCCGGCGACGTCACGCTCCACATACCCCGACTCAAGGGCGTGTCCTTCGAGACCGCCATCATCGAGCGGTATCGCCGCCGGGAGAGCAGCGTGGAGGAAGCCCTCATCGAGATGTACCTGGCAGGCGTCTCCGTGCGCCGGGTGGAGGACATCACGGAGGCACTGTGGGGCAGCAAGGTGTCGCCCGCCACCATCAGCGAGCTGAACAAGAAAGCCTACGTTCACATCGAGGACTGGCGCAACCGCCCGTTGCAGGGCGGGCACTATCCATACGTCTACGTGGACGGCATCTACCTGCGCCGCAATTGGGGCGGAGAGTACGAAAATGTTGCTGTTTTGGTAGCAATTGCCGTGAATGAGGACGGTTTTCGTGAGGTTTTGGGCGCTGCCGAGGGCATGAAGGAGGACAAGGCCAGCTGGGTCAATTTCTTCCAATGGCTTCGTGGACGCGGCTTGGATGGCGTGAAGCTCATCGTCGGCGACAAGTGCATGGGGATGCTGGAGGCCGTGGGCGAGGTGTTCCCGGACGCCAAATACCAGCGCTGCACGGTACATTTCTACCGCAACGTTTTCTCTGTTGTGCCTAAATCTAAGGTCAAAATTGTGGCAAAAATGCTCAAGGCGATCCACGCCCAGGAGAGCAAAAAGGCGTCCCGCGAGAAGGCAAAGGCTGTGGCCGCCGAGCTGCGCGCCATGAAGCTGAAGGAGGCCGCCAAGAAAGTCGAGGATGGCATCGAGGAGACGCTGACCTACTGCGATTTTCCCAGCGAGCATTGGACCCGCATCCGCACCAACAACGTGATCGAGCGGCTGAACCGGGAGATTCGCCGACGGACGCGAGTGGTAGGGACATTCCCTGACGGCAACTCCGCCCTGATGCTGGTCTGCGCGAGGCTACGCCATGTGGCGGGCACCCAGTGGGGCAACAAGAAATACATGAACATGAAGCACTTGGAGGCGGCTCTGGACGACGCCTCTATTGCCGGCTGACTTCACTCAGCCGGAGCCTGCAAACAATTTTGCGCATAAATCTTGACGGGACCTGGAGCGGTGAGGGACTTCCCATTTCCTGCCGCCAGTGGTAAAATGAAATCAGTTTTACGGGCCGCTCCCCGCTGGGACAAAGTGTCCCAAAGCCGGGGACATGACCGCCCCACCCAACTTCTGGACACTTTGTCCAGCCAGCGGACGGTAGAAGGAGGCGAAGCGATGAGCAGGAGAGAAATATATCGAAGGGCAAAAGGTTATTCTATTTTTGGAGTAGTAAATGCCAAAATGTTTTCCGCCGCAGTGATTTTGGTAGTTATCGCCCTCGGTCTAAAAAATCCTCAACTTATATTGGACAGTGATATATTATGTGTGTTTGGATTGTGTGGCACTGTTGCACTGTTTTGGATTTTACGCTATTGGAAACACTGGCTTGACATTTTCAAAAAAGACCTTGTTCTTTTTGAGGGCGAAGTTTTTTCAGAAGGCGCGGTGCCGGGATCAAATGCGGAAAGTCCCTGGGAAAATTGGCGGCTTACAGAAAAGGGAACGGACGCGCCGCGGCATTTTGTTATTTGTTTACGGCAGATGAAAAAGCAATATCAAAACAATGCTTTGATCCCGGATATGTGCCATGGGCCGGTTTCGTTTTTCTATCTAAAGCGGACGAAATGTATTGTAGATATTGTGAGTATTTCTACGCCTGAACGAGATTACAGAAGCAAGCACGCGCAGAAAAAAGCAAGGCGAAAAGCCCAGCATCAGTAACCGCCCCCATCTCTCGCCACTTTGTCCAGCCAGAAACAGAAAACCAAACACCACCCACCAAGGCGCGGCAGACAGGCCGCGCCATTTCCATACCTAAAACTGAATATGGAACCCACCAACCGGCGCTTGCCCTTTTCTTTGTGAGAATGGCAGGCGCTTTTCTTATTTCAGGAGGAACCGTCTATTTGAGTATCTTTGAAGAAGTCAAGCGGTCTGTCACCACCCGGCAGGCCGCCGAGCGTTACGGCGTCCGGGTGGGCCGGAACGGGATGTGCCGCTGCCCCTTCCATGACGATAAGACCCCCAGCATGAAGGTTGACCGGCGCTTTCACTGTTTCGGCTGCGGCGCGGACGGGGATGTGATCGACTTTGTTTCCCGGCTGGAACAGGCCAGCCCCAAGGAGGCCGCCCTCATGCTGGCGCGGGACTTCTCCATCCCCTGTGAGGACAAGGGGCCGCCTGGCAGGAGCCGCCCCCGGCCCCGGCAGGAAAGCCCGGAACAGCAGTTTAAGCGCATGGAGCGGTATTGTTTCCGGGTGCTGTGCGACTACCGCAACCGGCTGGGCCGCTGGAAGCGGGACTATGCCCCCAAGGGGCCGGAGGACGATTGGCACCCATTGTTTGTAGAAGCCCTGCAAAAGCAGGACTATGTGGAATATCTGCTGGACACGCTGCTCTCCCCCGACATGGGGGAACGGGCGGCCCTGATCGCCAGCTATGGAAAGGAAGTGAGAAGCATTGAGCGAAGAATGGCAGAGCTTGACGCCGGAGCTGCGGCAGGCCGTGACGGACACCATAGAGGCCGCACCCCCGCCCCGGAGCGTTGAGGAAGTGAAAGCCATGCTGGAAAGCACCGAAAAAGGCGGCGTCCGCAACAGCATTCACAACTGCCTGACGGTATTCCAGTATGACCCCGAACTATCCGGGGCGGTGGCAAAAAACCTCCTGACCGAGCGCGTTGACCTGCTGCGGCCCATCGGCAGGCAGCGCCGCGCCGGGGGCAGGGCCTTGACCGACACGGACATGAAGTATATCCGCCTCTATCTGGAAGATACCTACGGCCTGACAAGCGAGAAGAAGATTGCCGATGCCCTCGACCTTGCCGCCGATGCCAACCGCTACCACCCCATCCGGGACTACCTGAACGGCCTTGTGTGGGACGGGCGGGAGCGAATCCGTTTCTGCCTGCGGCATTTTTTGGGGGCCGACACGGACGAGTACACCTGCCAATCCCTGCGGCTGTTCCTGCTGGGGGCCATCCACCGGGCCTTCCGCCCCGGCTGCAAGTTTGAGGTCATGCTCTGTCTGGTGGGCGGGCAGGGGGCCGGGAAATCCACCTTCTTCCGCCTGCTGGCCGTGAGGGACGAATGGTTTTCCGACGACCTGCGGAAGCTGGACGATGAAAATGTGTACCGCAAGCTGCAAGGCCACTGGATCATTGAGATGTCCGAGATGATCGCCACCGCCAACGCCAAGAGTATTGAGGAAATCAAATCCTTTTTGAGCCGACAGAAGGAGGTCTATAAAATCCCCTACGAAACCCACCCGGAGGACAGGCCCCGCCAGTGTGTGTTCGGAGGCACTTCCAACGCCCTGGACTTCCTGCCCCTTGACCGCTCCGGCAACCGGCGCTTTCTGCCGGTCATGGTAAACCCGGAACAGGCCGAGGTGCATATTTTGGACGATGAAGCTGCTTCCAGAGCCTATCTGGAACAGGTCTGGGCTGAGGCTATGGCCATCTACCGCAGCGGGGACTATAAGCTGTCATTCAGCCCCGAAATGGTGCGTTATCTCAAAGAACACCAGCGGGATTTTATGCCGGAGGACACCAAGGCCGGGATGATCCAAGCGTACCTTGACCGCTTTACCGGCAGCGCGGTCTGTTCCAAGCAGCTGTTCAAGGAGGCGCTGAACCACCCCTTTGATGAGCCGAAGCAGTGGGAAATACGGGAAGTCAACGACATTATGAACCACTGTATCACCGGCTGGCGCTACTTCTCCAACCCCCGGATCTTCGAGGGCTACGGCAGGCAGAAGGGCTGGGAACGCGACAACCCGGCAACGGACACCGGCAACGGAGCCGAAAAAACCCCGGACGGGTTTGTGGAGGTCACAGAGCAGATGGAGCTTCCATTTTGAAAAATCCGGGAAACGGCAGCCCGTTGCACCCCCGGTTGCCAGCCGGTTGCCGAGCCGGTTGCCGGGAAAAAGCCCGTAACTGCGGGCTTTTCTCCCCTCTGACAACCAAAGCAACAGAAAAATAAAAGAAAAAGTAAATAGTAACCCAACTGCCAGACAGAGATGGTTTGCAAGGTTTTTTGAAGCCCGTTGCCGGACTTCGTTGCCAGCCCTCTCCTTGTCTGGCTATTCTATTATGGAGGATAACTGCCTATGGCAAAAACCAAAACAGAAATTCATGTGACCACAGTATTTGACGGTGAACTGGACGCTGCCGATGTATTTGTGAGCCTGATCGCACAGAAATACGGGCAGGACACCGGGAAAAGAAATCTTGCGAAAAAGCAAGAAATGGAGTATAATAAAGATAAGGTTCAGAAGAACCGTGTTCCGTCTGGATTGTGCGGGTAAACGGTTATGATGAACGGATATGAATATACAGGCATGAATGCAATTCTGGCGGGCAGCTTCCGGGCGGCCATCTATTGCAGGCTTTCCAAGGACGATGATCTGGACGGGGAGAGCGCCAGCATTGCCAACCAGCGGGATATGCTGGAACACTACTGCGAAAAGCAGGGATGGGAGGTTGTTGCAGTCTATCAGGACGATGGCTACACGGGGCTGAACATGGAGCGCCCCGACCTGAAACGGATGATAAAGGCCATCGAACGCAGGCAGGTCAACCTTGTCATTACCAAAGACCTCTCCCGGCTGGGCCGGAACTACTTGCAGACAGGCTATCTCATTGAGGACTTCTTTCCCCGGAACGGTGTGCGCTACATCGCCATGAATGACGGGATCGACACCTTGCGGGAGAACAACGACATTGCGCCGTTCAAAAATATCCTGAATGAGATGTACAGCAAGGATATTTCCAAGAAGGTACATTCTTCCTATCTGCTGAAAGCACAGAAGGGCGAATTTACCGGCTGTGTGGCTCCCTTCGGCTATCGGAAAGACCCGGAGGACAAAAACCACCTGCTGGTGGACGAGGAAACGGCCCCCATTGTCCGGCAGATATTCCGGTGGGCGCTGGAGGGCCACGGCCCCAACTTCATCCGGCGCAGGCTGGAGGAGCAGAAAGTACCCTGCCCTACATGGTGGAACCGGGAGCGCGGTATCCGCAATGTCCGTACCAAGTGGGAGAAGCAAGACCCGGAAAAAGGGCGGTATATGTGGGACTTTTCAGTGATAAAGGACATTTTGATGAACCCGGTCTATGCCGGGGCCATCGCGTCACAGAAAAAGGACTACCGTTTCAAAATCGGCACCATCGGGGAGAAGAAGCCGCAGGACTGGATCGTGGTGGAACAGCGGCATGAGCCACTGATCGACCGTAAGAGTTTCGCCATTGTACAGGACAAATTGAAATCCCGCCAGCGCCCAAGGCAGAATGGGGAAACGAGCCTGTTTGCAGGGCTTATCAAATGCGGCGAGTGCGGCAAATCCCTGACCATCCGCACCACCCACGCCAAGCACCCCCAGCAGATTTACGCCTGCAAGACTTATGGGGCGTTCGGCAAGACCCACTGTTCCCAGCACCGGGTGGAATATGACACCCTTTACCGGCTTGTCCTGAACAAAATCCGGGAGTGCGCCAGCGCCGCCCTGATGGACGGGGAGGCCATCGCCGGAAAGCTGACTGACACCTGTGAAGCCGAGCAGAAGGGCCAGCGGGAGGCGTGGGAGCGTTCCCTTGCTAAAGACGAGGAACGGATCGAGGTTTTGGAAAAGATGGTGCTGCGGCTTTATGAGGACATGATGGCCGGACGGATCAGCGATACCAACTTCAACCTCATGCTGGGCAGGACACAGACGGAGCAGGCCGAACTGAAAGCGCGGGTAGAGGAAGCCCGGAAAAGGCTGTCCGATGAAGCGAAGATTGAAAGCGACGCCCGCCAGTGGATAGACGCCATTCAGGAATACGCCGACATTACTGAACTGGACGCCGCCACCCTGAACCGCCTGATAAAAGAGATCGTTGTCCATGAGCGTATCGACAGCGATAAGACACGACACATTTCCATTGAAATACACTTCAATCTCAAACCAATCCCGGAGGTGGAGCAGGTCACAGCCTGACCTGCCCCCGCCGGGGCGGTTCTTAAAAACTCCATAGATATTTCTTGACACGCCGCCGCCCGCCATCGAGCCGTTTTCCTACACCTATTTGGGTATGAAACAGCTCATGGCAGGCGGCGGCATTGTTATCGTGGCGCAGACGGTGATCCCTCAGCTTACAAGCCTGTTTTCATAAGATAAATGGGCGGAATCATTGATAAAATTACTGAATTCATAAAGGAAATGCTGCAAGGGTGGGTGCTGTCCAATCTGGAAACCATGTTTACCGATGTGAATGACAAGGTAGGCACGATTGCCGGGGAGGTCAGCAAGACACCAAGCTCATGGAACTCCGGTATTTTTAACATGGTTCAGACCTTATCCGAAAATGTGATTGTCCCGATAGCGGGAATGATCATCAGTTTCGTGCTTGTCTATGAGCTGATAACAATGGTAATCGACAAAAACAACATGCATGACTTTGATACAAGCCTTTTTTTCCGTTTTTTATTTAAGGCTTGTATCGCTGTCAGCCTGCTCAGCCAGACCTTTGATATTGTGATGGCGGTATTTGATGTGGGAAGCCATGTGGTGACACAGGCGGCAGCATCTATTTCCGGTTCCACAAGTCTGGATGTGCAGGCTACGCTTACTACCATGTTCAACAATCAGCTTTCCACAATGGGAATAGGCGAACTGATAGGGCTTGGAATGGAAACCATGATCGTCAGCTTTGCAATGAAAATCATGTCCGTCCTCATCACCGTCATTTTATACGGGCGCATGATTGAAATTTATCTTTATGTATCAGTAGCACCAATTCCGGCGGCAACCGTTACCAATAGGGAATGGGGAAGTGTCGGAACCAATTATTTAAAGGGACTTCTCGCTTTAGCATTTCAGGGATTTTTCATTATGGTGTGTGTGGCTATCTATGCTGTGCTTGTGGCAAGCGTGGCAGTAGCGGGCAACCTCCACAGTGCATTGTGGTCGGTGGCAGCGTATACCGTAATCCTATGCTTCAGCTTATTTAAGACAGGTTCCTTATCAAAATCAATTTTCAATGCCCACTAAAAAAGATGTTTCTTAGCGGCGTGAAATTTGAATCAAAAGGAGGGTGTAACATTGTATATATAGTATCTGAATGATATAATTTATTCAAAAGCGGCAAGTTGGGAACTGGTATTAACATCAGACATAAAAGATGAATGGTGATACGAATGGGAAGAAACAGAAAAGCGGACAGAGAATTTAAAAGTACCTTGGATGTAATCAAAGAAAGCAGCCAGACTATTGCAAAAAATACGGAGCATACGAATGAAAAGTTGGATGCTATGAAAAGTGATATTGGTGAAATCAAGAAAAGCAGTACATCCAAGTTGCCTGTAATTATAGCTATTATCACATTGCTGGTTGCAATTAGCGGGGTATCAGTCGTTGGGATTTTGGACAGGTGGAAATCAAAAACGGAATCGGAAGTGAAAATTGTTGATGATAAATCTGAGTCTGAGCCTGAATCAGAACCCGAATATAAAATATACCTGTATCCAGAGTATAGTACATTCAATATAGGTATGCAAATTGATATGACCGCATCATTGAATTTTGAAACGGACGCTGTTATCATAACAGCACATCTTGCTTCTGGTGGAGAGGATACAGTGTCATTAGAGAGAAAAAATGCAACGGAATGGCAGAAAAACGTTGAATTTACAGAAACAGGTGTCCATGAGATTGTTGTCACTGCAACAGCTCCAAGTGGCGAAGTAATAGAAAACAGTATAGAAGTAGAAGTTACTCCTGTCAGTATAGATATGGACAGTATTAATCAGTTTTTTAATCCATGAATCATCGTTTGATGCAGCAATATCAGTAGTAAATTGAATAAAAGTAATAGCGTCAGGGCGTATAGTGAAAATCTATACGCTCTTTTGTTTTGAGAAAGGAGCAGATCATGGCAATATCAGTATCAGTGCCAAAAGATTTAAGCGGCATCAAAACGAAAGTAGCGTTGAATCTTACCAAAAGACAGAGCATCTGCTTTAGCGGAGCTGCCATTACAGGCGTCCCGTTGTATTTTCTTACAAAGGGAGTGTTAGGGACACAGGCGGCAGCTCTTATCATGGTGGGAGTGATGCTGCCATTTTTCTTTTTGGCAATGTATGAAAGGGATGGTTTCCCTGCGGAAAAGATTCTGTATTTTATGATACGACAGAAGATGCTTACGCCGGGAATCAGACCGTATAAATCAGAGAACCTCTACGAGCAGTTGGAGGAACAGGAAAAAATCAAGAAGGAGGTGCGTTCTCTTGAAGAAAAAGCGAAAGGCGCAAGCCGGAAAGCACAGACCGCCGGAGAATAAGCAGGCAGGAAACAGAGCCGGGCTTACTTTTTCGGAAAAGAAGCGGTTAGCGGAGCTTAGGCGTATCCTTGCCGGGAATGGCAGGGAACAGGCAAAGCCTGACACCGCACAGAAAACCATTACTTTTAAAAAGATGTTTCGTGACGGTATTTGTCAGGTAACGCATAAATTTTACACGAAAATGGTGGAGTTTTACGACATCAATTATGACCTTTTAGAGATAGAAGATCAGGGAGATATTTTAGAGGAGTACAGCAAGCTCATCAACTACTTTGATCCGTCCATAAAGTTTGAACTGTTTTTGTTCAACAGACAGGTCAGTGAACAGGTGCTTGCAGACCAGTTTGACATTCCCCTGCAGGACGATGATTTTGACGATATCCGGGAGGAATACACGCAGATGTTAAAGCATCAGTCCGCAAAGGGCAATAACGGTATCATCAAGTCCAAGTATCTGATCTTCGGAGTGGAAAGTACCGGATATAAGGAAGCAAAGAGTAAACTGAATAATATCGAGAAAGATGTGATAAGGAACCTTAATAACATCGGCACAAATGCCCGGTCATTAGACGGAAAGGAAAGACTTCGTATCCTGCATGAGTATTTCAATCAGGGAACGATGGAGCCTTTCCGTTTTTCATTTAAGGAATTGTCGGAGTCCGGTAAGAGCGTAAAGGATTACATAGCGCCGCCGGGGTTTGATTTCCGCTATCCAAGCAGGTTTAAGTCCGGCAGTATGTACGGAAGCGTTTCTTATCTGGATATTATTGCGCCGAGATTCAATGACGAGCTGTTAAAGAAGCTCCTTGACATTGATGATAACTTAACCATTACCATGCACATGCAGACGATGGACCCGGTGAAGGCGATCAAGATGTTAAAGGGAGCTTTGACCAACATTCAGAAAATGAAGATCGAGGAGCAGAAGAAGGCAGTCCGCAGCGGCTACGATATGGACATTCTGCCTACGGACATTATCACTTATGAAAAGGATACCTTAGAGCTTTTGGACGATTTGAACACAAGCAACCAGAAGATTGTCAAAATGACCTTCCTGATTACCTGTTACGGCAGGACAAAGAGGGAGCTTGAGAACATCACGCAGAGGGTGTCCGGCATTATCCAGCAGGCAAACTGTAACTTACGCTGCCTTCAGTATTTGCAGGAGCAGGGGCTTATGGCATCGGCACCGATTGGGTGTAACGATACGGGAATTGAAAGGGTGCTGACAACCAAGAGTACCGCTATCTTAGTCCCGTTCTGCACACAGGAGCTGTTCATGCCCGCACCTGCCATTTATTACGGGTTAAACGCCCTTTCCAACAACATGATTATGGCAGACCGGAAAAGGCTTCGTACACCAAACGGAGTGATTTTAGGTACGCCCGGAAGCGGTAAGAGTTTCAGCGCAAAGAGGGAGATTTTATCCTGTTTCCTTATGACAAGGGACGATGTGATTATCTGTGATCCGGAGGGAGAGTATTTCGCCCTTGTGGGTGCGCTGCATGGGCAAGTGGTAAGGCTGGCAACCAATTCCAAAGACTATCTAAATCCTATGGATATACAGTTAAGCCATAAAGGGGATAAGGAAGCGTTAAAGCTGAAATCGGATTTTATCATTACCCTATGTGACCTGATCGCCGGAGGAAAGAACGGTCTGGAGAATGATGAGAAAGGTATCATTGACGAGTGTATCCGCCATATTTACGATGCCTACTTTGAAAACCCTGTGCCGGAGAATATGCCGCTCCTTGAAGATTTGTATAATGCGCTGCTTGCCCACAAGAACAAAAAGGCGGAGCGCATTGCCAATTCCCTCGTGCTGTATGTGCATGGTTCGCAGAATTATTTTAACCACCGCACAAACGTGGACAGTAAAAACCGTATCATGTGTTTTGACATCAGGGACTTGGGGAACCAGTTAAAAGAGCTTGGTATGCTGATCGTGCAGGATGCGGTGTGGAACAGGGTGTCACAGAACCGGGAGCGTAGGATTGCCACCCGTTATTACTGTGATGAGTTCCACCTTCTTTTAAAGGAGAAGCAGACCGCCATTTATTCGGTGGAAATCTGGAAGCGTTTCAGAAAGTGGGGAGGTATCCCGACAGGTCTGACGCAGAATGTAGGGGACTTTTTAAAGTCGGAGGAAATCGAGGGTATTCTTGGCAACTCCGATTTTGTGTATCTGTTAAACCAGAACGCAAAGGATCAGGCGATACTTGCGGACAAGTTAGGGCTTTCGGAAAAGCAGCTTGCGCATGTGACAAATTCAGAACCGGGAAGCGGTCTTATCCTGTTTGACAACGTGGTGATTCCATTCGTGGATAAATACCCGATAGACACAAAGACCTATGCGATTATGAATACCAAACCGGAAGAAATCAGCACAAAACAGGAGGATAATCAGTAGTGGCAGAGAAAAAGAAAGGACAGAAGGCTGATTTTGCAAAGGATAAGGGAGCTTTTCATGAGGGCGGCTCTGCAAAAGGAGCTGGCACTTCCCAAAGAGGACAGCAGAAGAAATCCGGGACACATCAGCCAAGAGATGCAGACCGCACTTCTGGACAGAATGTCCAGAGGTCGGAACAGACGGAAACTTTTGGACAGAACGTCCAGAAGTCGGCACAGAAGCCTGACAGCAGATCACATAAAAGCAGGCAGAAAAAGCAGTATCAGAAACAGGACACCTTTGGACAGAGTGAGAAAAGGTCTGAGGACACAGATACAGGCAGTAAGAAGAAAACTGATTTTTCACAGGAAAACAGCGCCTTTACGGAGGAAAATGGCAAAAAGCAGGAGGAAAGGCAGCCGGAAGATGATTACCGCCGCAGGGACACCTACCGCCAATCGGAAAAAAAGGGAAGATACCGCAGGCGGGAGTATCAGGACAGGGAGCGAACCAAGAACTCTGATTTTAAGCGTGACTTTCAGACGAAGGACACAACCTTTACAGAGGGAGCCGATACAGAGTTTCATGGCAGCAAGAAGTTAGACAGGCTGCAAAAGAAAGCGGAGAAAGCCGGAAAAAAGACGGAAGCTGCAAGAAAGAAGCTGCCAAAGAAAACGGAGTATTCCCTTGAGCGTGTTTTTGATGAAAAGACAGGCAGGGCGAAGTATGTGCTTACCGCTGTGAAAAAAGAGAAGCTTTTTACGCCGGACAGCCCTGTGAAGAAAATCACAGGCAGGCTTGAGGCGGAGGCTTCCAATTTTGCCCACAGCAAGGTTGCTGAAACAGAGAAAGAAAATTCAGCGGTGGAGGGTGCACACAAGACCGAGCAGAAAGCCGAAGATGTATACCGCTTTGTCAAGCGGCACCATAAGAGTAAGCAGCAGAAGCGGCGGGCGAAAGTGGCAAAGCTGGAAAAGAAGCAGTTTAAGAAGGAGGTCAACTTCCAGTATCAGAAGTTTTTGGAGGAAAACCCGCAGATGCAGAAAAAGGCTTTGCAGAAGCGGTTACAGAAACAGCGCATCAAGCGGGAGTACCTGAAGGCAAGACAAAAGGGCGCTTCCACGAAAGCGGCACAGGAAGCAGTATCAAAGACCGCCA
>OHCA01000899.1_pt1 | contig 13741 bp, 10 predicted proteins | sample 1577541 | NCBI WGS metagenome assembly OHCA01 (sample SAMEA3879598, study PRJEB24766) | human gut metagenome | biome: human-associated habitat; feature: feces | place: USA | collected 1985/1987 | reverse complement strand
ATTCATCCCTTGCCCGCAAAAAAATTGCCGATTTGGAAATCCGCCTTAACGTTATTCCTCCTGCCAAAGCGATTCGCGAGCTGGAGGGGCTGCGCTTTGCCTGGGGCGAAATAGAGTTCAAAAAACAATTGCTCAGCGACCTCAGCGACTTGTATGTTCGCAATTTCGATTACTATCAGGCGCTCCGCACCCTGCAAAACCTGGAAAAAATATCTCCCGCCGCGGATAAGCCGAAAATCGAACGCCGCATGGTCAAACTGATTGAAGACATTTATCTTAATAATCAGGCCGACAATTTGAGTGCCTTAAAATCTTTGGCCCTTTATCAGGATTACAACTGGCTGCCGCCGAAAAGCCGTCATTACAATGCCATTATCCAAAAACTGGCCGACCGTCTGGTCGCGGTTGACTTGCTTGACCGGGCATATGAACTGCTCGATTCCCGGTTAAGAACCGGAGAATTGACCGCTTTGGAAAAAGCGACGTTCGGTTCCCGTCTGGCATTAATCCAGCTGTTTAACGGTCAAAACCACGAAGCTTTGGACATTCTCGACCGGACGGAGACGCCCGGCCTGCCGAAAACCATTGAGCTGCAACGCCGCATCGTCCGCGCCAAAGCTCTGTCCGGAACCGGCAACGAAGCTCAGGCTCTGGAACTGCTGAAAGACGATTACAGCAAAAATGCCCTGCTGCTTAAAAGCGAAATTTTCTGGAACGGAAATATGTGGGGCGACGCTGCCGACGCCATTAAATACCTCATTGAAAAACCGACCCCCGGCCAGCCGCTGAGCGAAGAGCAGATAAATTATATTCTTGACTGGGCAACCGCACTGAAAAAAGCCGGAAGGGAAACCGTAATTGTCCGCCTGCGCAACAAATTTATGCCTTACTTCAAAGATACGAAATATTACAGCGCCTTCAGCGTTCTTACCGATACACTTGAAAACGACCAAATCAATATTAGAGTCATAGACAAGGCAATCAACGATATTGAAACATTCAGCGACTTCGCCAAAATTTACAACAAGTCGCTGCTGAAATCGAACTTAACCGAAGCGCCAGCAGTTCAAAACAATGTCCGACAATAAATTTAAAATCGAAAGTCCGTTTGAACCTTCCGGCGACCAGCCGGAGGCAATCCGCGATTTGTGCGAAGGCATTGAACGCGGCGAAAAGAATCAGGTTCTGCTTGGCGTAACCGGCAGCGGCAAAACCTTCACCATGGCCAAAGTAATTGAACAATGTCAGCGGCCGTCACTGATTATGGCACCCAACAAAATTCTGGCCGCCCAGCTTTACAGCGAGATGAAAGAGTTTTTCCCCAACAACCATGTTGAATACTTCGTCTCTTACTACGACTATTACCAGCCCGAAGCCTATGTTCCCAAAACCGACACCTATATCGAAAAGGATTCGGCCTTAAACGAGCAGATTGACCGCATGCGCAACGCGGCCACCCGTAACATTCTGGAAAACAACGACGTCATTATCGTGGCCTCTGTCTCCTGCATTTACGGTTTGGGCGACGTTGAATCTTATGCAGCCATGACCCTGCCGCTGGCCGTCGGCGACAATGTGGAGCCTCGGGATGTTTACAAACGCCTGACCGAATTGCAATACGAACGGAATCAGACAAATTTCGTCCGCAGCACTTTCCGGGTTCAGGGAGACACGCTGGACATCTTTCCCGCCCACTATGAAGACCGGGCCTGGAGAATATCCTTCTTCGGCGATGAGATAGATGACATCTATGAATTTGACAGCCTGACCGGCAAAAAGACCACTTCTCTGCAAAAGGTCACCGTTTACCCGGCCAATCATTACGTCACGCCGCGCCCGGCCATTTCTCAGGCAATTACCGGCATTCGCAAAGAACTGGCCGAAACTGTCGAAAACTTCAAAAATAACAACAAACTGCTGGAAGCCCAGCGTATCGAACAGCGCACCCGTTTCGACTTGGAAATGCTCGAAACCACCGGCCATTGTAAAGGCATTGAAAACTACTCCCGTTATCTGACCGGCCGCAAACCGGGCGAACCGCCGCCGACCCTGTTTGAATACCTGCCACCCAATGCCTTAATTTTCATTGACGAAAGCCACATCTCCGTTCCTCAGATCGGCGGCATGTTTCGGGGTGACTATAACCGCAAAAAAACCTTGTCGGAATATGGCTTCCGGCTGCCGTCCTGCGTTGACAACCGTCCGCTGAAATTCGAAGAATGGAATATGATGCGCGGACAAACCGTTTTTGTTTCCGCCACCCCCGGCGACTGGGAACTGGAACAGAGCAAAGGCGTCTTTGCCGAGCAGGTTATTCGCCCCACCGGACTGACCGATCCTGTTTGCGTTGTCCGTCCGGTCGAGAATCAGGTAGATGACCTGATGGAAGAATGCCGCAAGGTCATTGCCAAAAAAGAACGCGTTCTGGTAACGACCCTGACGAAAAAAATGGCCGAAGACCTCACCGAATATCTCAACGAAAACGGCATCAAAGTGCGCTACCTTCATTCAGACATCGACACGCTCGAACGTATCGAAATCATTCGTGATTTGCGTCTCGGCGTTTTTGACGTTTTAGTCGGCATCAACCTGCTGCGCGAAGGGCTGGATATTCCGGAATGCTCGCTGGTTGCCATTCTGGATGCCGATAAAGAAGGTTTTCTACGCAGTGATACTGCTATGATCCAGACCATTGGCAGAGCTGCCCGTAATGAGCACGGACGGGTTATAATGTATGCTGACCGTATTACGGATTCAATGCGGCGTGCCATTGATGAAACAAACCGCCGCCGGGAACTGCAGGAAGATTATAATAAAGAGCATCAGATTACACCAAAAACTATCTATAAAGAACAACGTCAGCTGATAAAACTGACGAAGATTGCCGAGGATGACGGGACGGAAGATTACAGTGATAATGCGATAAAAAAACGGTCGGAAAAAGAATTGCAGAAAATGGCGAAAGAACTTGAAAAACGTATGGCTGTTGCTGCCAAGGAACTTAACTTTGAGCTTGCTGCAGAATTAAGGGACCGTTTGATCGTAATTAAAGGACAGTTAGGCCAGAAATTGTCGCCTAAACCTAAAAACAGGAGTAAGTAATGAAAGAACAATTAATTGTAAAAGGTGCCAGGCAGCATAACCTGAAAAATATCACAGTTGAGATACCGCGTGATGAGCTGGTTGTAGTTACCGGTTTATCTGGCAGCGGTAAATCTTCTTTGGCATTTGATACTATCTATGCGGAAGGGCAGCGTCGTTATGTCGAATCGCTGTCCGCTTATGCGCGTCAATTTTTAGGACAGATGGATAAGCCGGATGTGGATTATATTGAAGGGCTCAGCCCTGCCATTTCCATCGACCAGAAGACTACCAGTCGTAATCCGCGTTCAACAGTGGGCACAGTAACTGAAATATATGATTATATGCGCTTGTTGTTTGCCCGTATTGGAGAACCTCATTGCCCAAATTGCGGAAAAATTATTGAACGGCAGACAGTTGAGCAGATTGTCGATCATGTTCTGGAACTATCTGAAAATACTAAATTTATGGTTATGGCACCTTTGGTGCGCGGCCGTAAGGGTGAACATCAGAAAATTTTAGATTCTATGCGCAAAGCTGGTTACGCTAGAATGTATATTGATGGTGAGGTGCGCACATTAGATGAAGAAATATCTCTGGATAAGAAAAGAAAGCACGACTTATCCGTGATAGTTGATCGTTTGGCTGTACGTGATGGTATCGCTCAGAGGTTATCAGATTCTATAGAGACGGCTTTAAAGTTGGCTGATGGTTTGGTGGAAATAAATGTTATTAATGGTGAAACGCAATTGTACAGCGAACATTTTGCCTGCAGTGATTGTGGTATAAGTTTGCCTGAAATCGAGCCGCGTCTCTTTTCCTTCAATAACCCTTATGGTGCTTGTCCTGAATGTACTGGGTTGGGCATGAATATGGAATTGGATAAAGAGCTGATTATTCCAGATGGCGCTAAAACCTTTGCGGAAGGTGCAATTGCAGCACTCAGCACGAATATGGAAGCTTATCATATGAAACAGCTGGGAGCGGTTCTGAAGGCTTATGGATATGATTTTGGTACGGTTTGGAACGATTTACCGGAAAAAATAAAAGACTTGCTCTGGTATGGCAGCGGTGAAGAAAAATTTTCTTTTGTCTATGAAAATATGCAGGGAGAAGTAAAAAAACATACTACTGCTTTTGAGGGTATTATTCCTATGCTGCGCCGTCGCCATCGAGAAGCTTTTTCCGAACGGATGCGTTTGGATATTGAAGGGTTTATGACAAGTACTCCTTGCCCTGTGTGTCATGGTGCCAGGTTGAAAAAAGAGGTTCTTGCCATTCTTGTTGGCGGTAAAAATATTTGTCAGGTCACAGCGTTGACCGTACGTGATGCAATAGAATTTTTTTATGCGTTGAAACTTACTGAACGACAGCAGATTATAGCAAAACAAGTCCTAAAAGAAATTCTGGCCCGGCTAAAGTTTCTGAATGATGTCGGACTGGATTATCTTACTTTGGATCGTGCTGCCGGAACGCTTTCTGGCGGTGAGGCACAGCGTATTCGTCTGGCAACACAGATTGGTTCTGGTTTGGTAGGCGTATTATATATTTTAGACGAACCAAGTATTGGGCTGCATCAGCGTGATAACAGTAAATTACTTGAGACATTGAAGCATTTGCGTGATCTGGGAAATACGCTGCTGGTAGTTGAACACGATGAAGAGACAATGTATGCTGCTGATCAGATTATTGACATTGGTCCTGGAGCCGGTGAGCATGGCGGTAATGTAGTAGCACAGGGAACTGCTGAAGTCGTCAAGCAGTCAGAGCAATCAATTACCGGTCAGTATCTTAGCGGACGCAAATTTATTCCTGTACCGAAAAAACGCAGAAGTAATGACGGCCGTTTTATTGAAATTAAAGGAGCCAAGGCAAATAATCTTAAGAACATCGATGTAAAAATTCCTTTAGGTGTTTTCTCTGTTGTGACTGGTGTTTCCGGTAGTGGCAAGTCAACGCTGATTAACGATATTCTTTATAACGCATTGGCTGCGAAACTGCATGGGGCACGTCTGCGGCCAGCAGACCATAAAGAAATTTTGGGATTGAGTGAGATCGATAAGGTTATTAATATTGATCAGTCTCCTATTGGAAGGACCCCTCGTTCAAATCCGGCTACTTATACTGGAGTTTTTGATTTTATTCGTGAACTGTTCAGCCAGACAAATGAAGCAAAACTGCGCGGTTATAAGCCAGGGCGCTTCAGCTTTAATGTTAAAGGCGGACGCTGTGAAGCTTGCCGCGGCGATGGTATGAATAAAATAGAGATGCATTTTCTGCCTGACGTATACGTTCCCTGCGAGGTATGTCATGGTGCCCGCTATAATCGCGATACCCTGGAGGTACATTACAAAGGAAAAACTATTGCCGAAGTTTTAGACATGACTGTAACGGAAGCCTGTGAATTTTTTAAAAATCTGCCACGTATTTATCGTAAGCTGGAGGTTCTTGAAGATGTTGGTTTAGGTTATATTAGGTTAGGGCAGGCTGCAACAACACTTTCCGGTGGTGAGGCGCAGCGCGTGAAACTGGCAACAGAATTATCACGTCGCAGCACAGGGAAAACTCTGTATATTTTAGATGAACCTACAACCGGCCTGCATATAGCAGACGTACATAAATTATTAGAGGTATTACAAAGACTGGTCGGAGCAGGTGATTCCGTCGTTGTTATTGAGCATAATCTTGACGTTATCAAAACTGCCGATTATATTATCGATTTGGGTCCTGAGGGCGGTGACAAGGGAGGTACTCTGCTTGCCTGTGGTACTCCTGAAGAAGTAGCTAAAAACAAGAAATCATATACAGGTCAATATATTAAACAAGCTTTGGCTCAGGCTAAAAAACATGGGTGGTATCAGTAATGAACGAATCTATTGCTAAAACTTTAGCTGTACTGCCGGATAAACCTGGCGTTTATATAATGCGTGACGAGCATGGAAAAATTATCTATATCGGCAAAGCGGTAGTATTAAAAAATCGTGTGCGCAGTTATTTTCGCAATCTGGCATCACATACTGTAAAAGTTAAAGCATTAGTCGCAAAAGTTGCTGAAATAGAAACTATTGTCACCGATAGTGAAGTTGAAGCGCTTATTTTAGAATGCAATTTAATAAAAAAGCACCGTCCGCGTTATAATATCACGCTTAAGGATGATAAAACTTATCCTTATTTGAAGGTGACGCTGCAGGAAGATTTCCCGCGTATTTATGTTACGCGCAGGCAGCTTCGTGATGGTGCTAAGTATTATGGTCCTTATGCAGATGCAGGTGCCATGCATGCTACTGTTAAACTGCTGCGTTCAATGTTTCCTTTGCGTAATTGCAGGAAAATGAATACCGACAGGCCCTGCCTGCAATATCATATTAAGCGGTGTCTTGCTCCCTGTGCGGGATATGTTTCCAGAGAAGATTATGGTAAAATGATCAAAGCTGTATGTATGCTGTTAGATGGGCGCACATCTGAACTTGAGCGTGAACTTAAGCTGCAGATGCAGCAAGCTGCTGAAAATTATGCTTTTGAAGAAGCGGCTCGAGTCCGCGATCAACTGCAGGCTGTAATAAGGATCAACGAACAGCAAAAAGCTGTGACAAGTGGTGGTGATCTTGATATAGTAGGCCTTGCCAAAGATAGTAGCGGAACCTGTTTGCAGATATTTTTTGTTCGCGGCGGCAAGTTGATTGGTCGTGATAATTTCTTTTTACAAAATGATGATGACAGCGATCAGGAAATTTTGACTGCTTTTATTAAACAATATTATAACGAGGTATCTTTTGTTCCGCGGGAAATACTTTTGCCAGTCCTTCCTGCGGCGGATGAGTTGATCGTTCTGGAAGAGTGGCTGACAGCAAGAGCTGGGCGTAAAGTTGAGTTTTTACAGCCCCGGAGGGGAACTAAACGTGAATTATTGCATCTTGCGGTTGAAAATGCAGCCAAACTTCTTGAAGAGAGGCTGCGCAAAGGTCAGGTTTCGCTGAAAACAGAGGAACAGGCGGCAGAAGAATTACAGAAAGCTCTGCAATTGCCAAATGCATTAGAAAGAATAGATTGTTTTGATATTTCGCATACTCAGGGAACAGAAACGGTAGCTTCAATGGTGGTTTTTCGTAATGGGAAACCCAGTAAAAAAGATTACCGCCGTTATAAAATTGAATCTACAGAAGGGAAACCAGATGATTTTAAATCAATGCAGGAAGTCGTTTACCGACGCTATAAAGATTATGAGGAACTGCCAAGTCTTGTCATTATCGACGGTGGTAAAGGACAGCTGAGTTCAGCGCTGGAAGTTATTCGTGGCTTAGGTCTGCATGAACTTCCTGTTATTGGCTTGGCTAAACGGGAAGAAGAAATATTTACAGAGGGTTCGTCTGAAAGTATCTTGTTGGATCGAGATTCTGCTTCTCTTCATTTGATACAGCGGATTCGAGATGAAGCACACCGTTTTGCCATAACATATCATCGCAAATTGCGTAGTAAGCGGAATTTGGTTTCGGTACTTGATCATATTGAAGGTATTGGCACGAAAAGACGTCAGGCTTTATGGAAACGCTTTCAGTCGCTGGATGCGATGAAAGCTGCCAGTGTAGAAGAATTAGCAGAAGTAGAAGGTATGAATTATCCAACAGCACAGCGTATTTATGATTTTTTTCGTTTAGATTTGCCAGAAAAGCGAGAAGTGCTTAAATAAATTAAATCGTCATTTATGTAAATTTTGTTTGATGACTTTTGCTGTATTGATGGTATAATATTATTAAAGAACAATTAGCGGTAATTTTGTGGTAAAACAGGACTTGCTTTTTGATGTCGTAGTTAATGCTTAATTAACAGAGCTTGAAAAAATAAGGTTTTGTTTTACAGCAGGTCGCTGATGTAGTTGAAAATATCAATTTAAGGAGTTGAAACAAATGGAAAAATGGGTATGTGATGTTTGTGGGTATATTTATGATCCGGAAATAGGAGATCCTGATAATGGGATAGCGGCAGGCACTGCTTTTGCAGATTTACCGGAAGATTGGGTTTGTCCCTTGTGCGGTGTTGGCAAAGACCAGTTCAGTAAACAATAAATAATAATATCAAAGAAGTTTCGCTATGCGAAACTTCTTTTTATTTTATAGTACTGTGTAAAAACTTGACGAGGTGCTTTCTAGTCTGTTGAGAATACGTACCCTTGTGGTATAATATATCTCGGGTGATGGTATGTATGCATTTTTTCTGCGCGCCGTAACTTTGAGCGTGCTTTATTTTTGTTTGATTTACTGGACTGATGTTATGGAGGTCGTCACATTGGGCGGTCTGATAGCAGGGGCATGTATTGCTGGTATTGGCAGTGCCTTAGTCCAGATTTTAGTATGGAAACTTGGTGGTTCTATCTTACGGAAGCGGGCTTTGTTGTTTGTGGGCAGCAGCTGTCTAACTATGGATATTATGCGTTTGCTGCCAGGTTATACAGTGACTGATAAATTTGGTGCGTTAGTTTTGCTGGCGGTATTTTGTCTGATGGTATTAGGTGTTACTGAACTAACAGTTAAAAAGGAGATCAAATAATGAAAATCAAAATGATTGCCAGTGATATGGATGATACATTGCTCAATAATGAGCGGAAAATATCTCCGCGTAACCTTGCTGCTATTAAAAGAGCATTAGCTGCAGGAATTGTTTTTACTCTTGCAACGGGCAGAATGTACAGATCTATCAAGCCCTTTGCTGAACAATTACAATTGGATGTTCCTTTGATCGCTTATAATGGAGCATTGGTAAAGGGTGCGCTTTCAGAAAAAGTATACGCTCGGAAACCAATGCAGCTGCAAACAGCTTTAGATGCTCTGTCCTATTGCAAAGAAAAAGACTATTATGTTCAGGTATATATAGATGATGAACTGCTTGTAAAGGAAGAAAATGAATATTCTCGTATGTATAGCCGTATTTCCGGTGTTCCTACGACTGCTGTTGGTGAAGCTGTATATCATATAACCAAAGCTCCGTATAAATTATTACTGATGACTGAAAGCAGTGATTTTGTAGCGGCTTGGCAAGATGTGGCGAATCGTTTTGATAGACGTATTGACGTAACCAGTTCTAAGGACAATTTTTTGGAGCTGATGGAGCCTGCGGTTAATAAATGGGTTGCTGTTAAAGAATTGGCGGAAAGTTTTGGTATTAAACCGGATGAAATCATGTGTATAGGCGACTCAAATAATGATATTTCGATGATTGCCAATGCTGGTATCGGAGTTGCTGTTGCTAACGCAAAACCTCAGGTCCAGCAGGCGGCAAAATTGATTACTGCTAGTAATGATAATGATGGCGTGGCATTGGCTATCGAAAATATACTTACCAGGCAGGCTGAGATAAATTTACAATAAGATAATTTACAGAAAAATAATAAAAGGCACCGCTGTAAAAACAGCGGTGCCTTTTATTATACGTTAACCATCTTAAGTTAACTAGTTGACTAAAAAGCGTTGACGAGCTATAATTTGATTGTTAACTAAAAAAAAATAAAGGTTTACGAAGGAGCTAGAGAAATGGAAAATTTAATTTTAAGCTTAGCGGATAGAGTTCTTCAGGGTGGAGCAATAACCTGTCAAGAAGCTGAAGAGCTTATTGATGTTAGCGATAATGATACGATGCTGCTTTTAGCTATGGCAGATAGAATCAGACAAAAGTTTACAGGTGATGCTGTAGATTGTTGTGCTATCATAAATGGCCGCAGCGGCCGCTGCCCTGAAAATTGTAAATTTTGTGCTCAGTCAGCCCATTATAATACTGGTGTTGAAGAATATTCATTGCTAGCGGAAGATGAGATAGTTGATGCGGCCAAAAAGGCTAAAGCTGCAGGTGCTGTAAGATTTTCCATAGTTACCAGTGGACGCGGACAAAGTAAAGCAGACGATTTTGATAATATTTGTAAAACGCTTATTCGAATTAGAGAGGAAGTTGGTATTGAAATTTGTGCGTCGTTAGGAATATTAACAGAAGCACAGGCTTTTGAATTAAAAAAAATAGGTGTCACCAGATATCATTCTAATATTGAAACTGCACCCAGCCATTTTCCGGATATCTGCAGTACTCATACTTATGAAGATAAAATGTTTACGATCCGGAATGCTCAGAAAGCAGGATTAAGAGTTTGCAGCGGCGGTATTTTTGGACTTAATGAAACAGCAAAACAGCGTGTTGAAATGGCTTTCGAATTGAAGAGACTGGGAATAGATTCAGTGCCGCTTAATTTACTTACTCCCATCCCCGGTACTCCTTTTGCCGATAATAAAACTTTAACTCCTTTAGAAATATTGCGTGCTTATGCAGTGTTTCGGTTCATTTTGCCTAAAGCACTGATTAGAACAGCCGGAGGACGCGAAGTAAATTTACGTGATTTGCAGGCTTTGGCACTTAACGGCGGCCTTAACGGAATTATGATAGGCGGTTATCTGACTACGGGCGGACGCAGTACAGATGCTGATAAACAGATGATTAAAGATTTGGGACGTAAAGTTACTGTTCCGGTACTGTAAGTCCAAGAAGGTGAGAATATGCTTTACAGTGTCAAAATGCGTTCTGCGCAAGGAGGTCCGCATGAACAAGGCGGACGCCATATTTCTGGTGCCGAACGTATTTTAAGTGAAGAAAAAATAGAACAGGCGATTGTTGCAATGCTGCATAGGGCACAAAAGCATCAGCGTGGAATGGCGGATTTTATAAGCTTAAAAGTAGAAGCGGTAAAAACTGCAGATATTTTTTATCGTCCGTTGCTGCCGCTTTCAAGCTGTCAGGCAGATTGTGTTATGGCAGGCAGGAAAGCGGCTGTGGAGGAACTTGTTAAAGCCGGAGTGAGTACTGAAGCTGCAGCGGCTGGGATTTCCCGTATAATCAATCTGCGGGACAGTATGCGCGGAGCGATGCTTTTGGATGCGGATACAGGGCTAAGAGTGGACTCTTTAGGTGAACGTGGTGTGAGAGTCAGTAAAATGGATTGTGACAATTCAGAAAGATATGAGGCGAGACTTTTAGAAAAAGGGCTTTTTGGGGATCATGTCCGTGAGGCTTTGGTATTGGCATCTAAAGTGGCCAGTGCTGTTGGGGTTGTCGCTGAATTATGCTGGTCGGATGATCCTGAATATGTGACTGGTTATGTAGCTTCGGCAAAATATGGATATAAACGTATTCCTGTATTGAAAGAATATGGCAACCCGATTGGTGGCAGAGTTTTTTTTGTAGAGCAGGGAACTGATGTTCAGAAACTTATCACCTATTTACAGGATCAGGTAGTATTGATCAGACCGGAGGATAAATAAGATGCTTGAGACAAGGATCGCAAAAGAGTTGGCTTATATCAGTCAAGCAGGGCTGGCGCGTAGAATTACTGAGCTGTATTTTGTAAATCCAGCTCAGGCACAGGATCGAACCGGTAAGACTTACTTGGTATTGGCAAGTAATAATTATCTTGGTTTTACTCATGCTCCGGAAGTTATTGAAGCAGCTTCCCGAGCGGCTTTAAAATTTGGTACTGGTTCCAGTGGTTCACGACTGACTACTGGAGGGACTTTCATAGCAAGTGAACTGGAAAAGCGACTGGCAGATTTTAAGCATAGTGAAAGTGCTTTGGTTTTTAATACAGGCTATATGACCAATTTGGGAATCTTGTATGGTTTGCTGCAAACTGGTGATGTTGTTTTCAGTGATGAACTTAATCACGCAAGTATTATTGACGGCTGCCGTATTAGCCGTTGCAAAGTGGTTGTTTATAAACATAATGATATGGCAGATTTACAGCGGCTTTTAGAGACGGAAATTGTTACTGGTCAGCGATTTATCGTTACGGATGGAGTTTTCAGTATGGATGGTGATATTGCTGATCTGCCTTCGTTGGCGGTGCTGAAAAAACAATTTAATGCCTGCCTTATAGTTGATGATGCACATGGAGTGGGCGTAATTGGAAATGATGGCAGCGGAACGGCGTCTCATTACGGTTTAACGGATGTAATAGATCTGCAGGTAGGAACATTGAGCAAGGCGTTGGCAGCAGAAGGAGGTTATGTAGCTGGTAAAAAAATACTTATTGACTATCTTATTAACAGGTCACGACCGTTTATTTTTTCAACAGCATTAGCTCCTGCTACTTTAGCGGCAGCTAATGCAGCGTTGTTACTTTTACAAACTCAGGCTTCAAAATACCTTGATTCTTTACGGGCAAACTCAAGACTAATGCGCCGGCTTTTATTGGAAGGTGGATTGAATGTTGTTGAAGGTATTACTCCGATTATACCAGTTGTGATTGGGGAGGCTGAGCTTACGATGCAATTTGCTGACAGGTTGAAGTCGAAAGGTATTTTAGTGTCAGGTATTCGTCCGCCGACAGTCCCTCGTGGCGAAAGCCGCCTTCGGATAACGGTTACAGCTGCTCATTGCGAAGAGCAGTTGCGTCAGGCGGCTCAAATAATTACTGCGCTTTGGCAGGAACTAAAACATGGTGAAAAGAAAGAAGGATGAATAAATGTTGGGAATAGGCGTTACGGCAACGGATACTGAAATAGGTAAAACAGTAGTAAGTGGAGCCTTGGCGGCAGCTATGCGGTACCGCGGTTATAAAACTGGCGTTTACAAACCTGCTGCTTCAGGATGTGTTAAGAATAGTGACGGGAAGTTGATTTCTACAGATGCCGAGTTTTTACTGCACTGCGCGGGGCTAAATGTGGAAAAACATGATCAGGTCGTACCATATGTATTGGAGGCTGCCTTAGCTCCTGCTGAAGCCAGCCGTCTTGCTGGTGTAAAAATAGATCCGTGTGTAATGCTGGCAGGAGCAAGGGAGATGCTTTTAGGCAGTCAAATCAGTATAGTTGAAGGCGTAGGAGGAATCTCCGCGCCTTTGACTGATGAATATTTGGTTAAAGATTTTTTCGGTGAACTGAAGCTGCCTTTGGTTATAGTGGTTAAAGCTGTTCTAGGTAATGTTAATCATGCTGTATTGACGGCTGAATATGCAAGGATACATGGTTTGAAAGTAGTGGGATTGATAGTTAACGGTTGGGACAGAAAAAAAGCTGGTGCCTTGGAGCAAAGCAATCTTTATTATTATGAGAAATTAACCGGTTTACCAATTTTAGGAAAATTGCCAGTCCTATCTCAGCATTTGCTTGATGAATTTAATAGTCGTGAATTAGCTGAAATTACAGAGGCGAACATTGATATTGATAGAATATTATTATTAGCAGGAGGTACTGTAAAATGAATCAATGGGAATTTATGGATAAAGAATATATCTGGCATCCTTTTACACAAATGAAAGGATGGAACGAAAATAAGCAGCTGGTAATTGATCATGGCGAAGGAGTCAAATTGTATGATGTTGAAGGAAACGCTTATTATGACGGTATTTCCAGTTTATGGGTTAATATACATGGACATCGCCGTCGGGAAATTGATGAAGCTGTAAAAAAACAGCTTGATAAAATAGCCCATACTACTTTGCTTGGTCTTATTAATAAGCCTTCTGCTGAATTGGCGAAAAAATTAGTTGAGGTAACGCCTAAAGGATTGAATAAAGTTTTTTATTCAGATGACGGATCTACAGCTGTGGAAGCGGCAGTAAAAATAGCTTTTCAATACTGGCAGCAGCGGCATTGTCCATGACACTGATCGGAGGACAGACCTTTCCGGC
>OHCA01000876.1_pt1 | contig 14186 bp, 12 predicted proteins | sample 1577541 | NCBI WGS metagenome assembly OHCA01 (sample SAMEA3879598, study PRJEB24766) | human gut metagenome | biome: human-associated habitat; feature: feces | place: USA | collected 1985/1987 | reverse complement strand
GAAGTGGTTTTTTCGGGTACGCCCGAGGATATGGTTAACTGTCCGGCGAGCAAAACGGGGAGGTATTTGAAATAAATACAGGCAGTTGTTGCCGGTTTGCCGAGATTATTTGGGCGGACAAAGAATATAGTTATTGACAGATGAAAAATAATTTAATATGTTTGCGGCATTAAGTTAGGACGCATTAAGCGGATTGTTTCAGTCTGTCCGCGCGCGTGTGTTCTGCCTTTTCTCTGCCCTGAAAAGCAGAGATATGTTTTAAATTTTTTTAATGGATAGGATCCATGGCAAAAATCAGTCCGATACAGTTTTTTAGACAAGTAAAGCAAGAAGTTAAAAAAGTTACCTGGCCGACCCGCAAGGAAGTTGTCCGTACGTCGATTATGGTGATTGTGCTGGTCGCGATTGCCGCAACTTTTTTCTTCTTTGTTGATCAAATTTTTGGTTGGGTCGTTAAGTTAATCTTTGGTCTGGGAGCTTAGTCAGATGTCTGCACGTTGGTATGTTCTTCATGTTTACTCCGGTTCGGAGAAAAAGGTAGCCGAATCGATTAAAGAGCAGGCTGTTTTGAAAAAAATGGAAGATAAAATTCTTGATGTCATCGTTCCGACCGAAGATGTCGTTGAAGTTCGCAAAGGTTCCAAGGTCAATACCGAGCGCAAGTTCTTCCCTGGTTATATTCTGATTAAAATGGAAATGACCGATGAAAGCTGGCATGTGGTTAAAAATACGCCGCGGGTAACCGGTTTTCTGGGCAGCCGCAACAAGCCGCAGCCGATCAGCGAAGCCGAAGCCAACCGTATTATGACACAGATGGAAGAGGGAGTTCAGCGTCCGCAGACTCTGGTGGCTTACGAAGTCGGCGAGCAGGTTCGCGTTAACGACGGTCCGTTTGCTTCCTTTATCGGTTTGGTCGAAGAAGTTGATACCGAGAAGAGCCGTCTGAAGGTTTCGGTTTCCATTTTCGGCCGCAGTACGCCGGTAGAACTTGAATTCAACCAGGTGGAAAAAGTTTAGACATTTTCAACTGTTTTTGTTGTTAAAAAGCGCCGTTGCCGCAAGTGCAAGAGGCGCTTTTCTTTTAATCTTTCCGATTGTTTTTCCACCAGATTTTATTTATGTGATTGCTTTTTAGGGGAAACGCTTTATATTGATTTCATCATCAGAAAAGGAGGCAGGATGTTTAGAAATTTTTTTAATGAATTCAAAAAATTTGCCATGCGCGGCAATGTTATTGATATGGCCGTCGGTATTATCATCGGGGCGGCTTTCGGAAAAATCGTCGACTCTCTGGTTAAAGATATCATTATGCCGCCGATCGGCCTGTTGCTGGGTAAGGTAGATTTTACCAATTTGTTTGTCGTGCTTAAAAAAGGACCGGATTTTGCCGGGCCGTACGTGTCTTTGGCTCAGGCGACCGATGCCGGTGCAATTACTCTGAATTTGGGTAATTTTTTGAATGCCGTCATCAGCTTTACGATTGTAGCGTTTGCCGTGTTTGTTTTAATTAAGGCGATTAACGAATTGCAGGCCAAAATGCTGAAACAGGAAGCTGCCGAAGAGGCGAAAAAAGCACCAACGACCAAGGCTTGTCCGTATTGCTGCGAGGAAATTCCGGTTAAGGCAACGCGCTGTCCGCATTGTACGTCTGAACTGGGCAAGTAAAACAAAGGTTCTCTTCGGAGGGCCTTTGCCGGAGATTTGATTCTTTTTGACTCAAATTGCCGAAAAAATACTTGCAAAATGAAAAGAATGTGATATACAGAGGCGACTCTTGAAAAGGAGGAATCTGTCTTTCAGGAGTGCGAATCGTGCCGAATCGCGGATTGTCCGGAAGGCGTAACGTCGGCCGGTGATGTTGCGGGCAGCGGTTTGCAAATCAAAGCATTGCTTTGAAGGTTTTAATTTAATTTCGTGGGAGATGAGCCATTGGTCTTGATTACCACGAAACCTAACAAGAGGTATTGAAATGGCTAAGTCCAAAAAGAAAATTTTAGGATTGATTAAGCTGCAAATCCCCGCCGGAAAGGCTAACCCTTCTCCGCCGGTTGGTCCAAAAAGGCTTAAATATTATGGAATTCTGCAAAGCGTTTAACGCCGCAACTCAGAAAATGGAACCGGGTGTTCCTGTTCCGGTTGTTATTACCGCTTATGAAGACAAGTCTTTCACTTTCGAAACCAAACTGCCGCCGGTTTCTTATCTGATTAAGAAAGCTGCCAATGTTAAATCCGCTTCGAAAGAACCGGGCAAATCTTTTGCCGGTCAGATTACAATGGCCCAGGTTAAAGAAATCGCCGAAACCAAAATGCCGGATTTGAACTGCTCGACAGTCGAATCTGCCATGAATATGGTTAAAGGTCAGGCTGTTTCTATGGGTATCAAGGTAGTGGAGTAAGACAATGTCCGGAAAAAGAATCGTAAACGCTTATAAGACAGTAAACAAAGATCAGGCTTATGCTCTGAAAGAAGCTGTTAAAATCGTTAAAGAAAACGCTACCGCCAAATTTGACGAAACAATTGATGTTGCAATCAACCTCGGTGTTGATCCGAAATATGCCGACCAGATGGTTCGCGGCGTTTGCGCCCTGCCGAACGGTTCGGGCAAAAAAGTACGCGTTGCCGTTTTTGCTCAAGGTGAAAAAGCCGATGAAGCAAAAGCTGCCGGTGCTGATATTGTCGGAGCAGAAAATCTGGTTGATTCCATTATGGCAGGCAAAGTCGATTTCGACCGCTGCATCGCTACCCCGGATATGATGGGTATGGCCGGCCGCGTAGCCCGCGTTTTGGGTCCGAAAGGCCTGATGCCGAACCCGAAACTGGGTACTGTTACCGCCGATGTTGCCAATGCAGTAAAGAACGCCAAGGCCGGTGAAGTTCAGTTCCGTGTCGAAAAGAACGGTATTGTTCATGCCGGTATCGGTAAAGCCTCTTTCAGCGAAGAGCAGATTTATGAAAACGCCAAAGCTTTCATCGAAGCTATTCAGAAAGCTAAACCGCAAGGCGCCAAAGGTACTTATATGAAGAAGATTTCTTTGTCGAGTACTATGGGTGTTGGCATTAAAGTCGACATTTCAAATCTCTAATAAAATAGGGTCATGCTTGTTGGTTTTCTCCTAATGTAGCTATTTGTACATGTCGTCGAAAATCAACTTCGCAGCACCCGTACTTTATTAGAGATTATGTTAAACTTTTTTGGGGCGGGAGGCTTGCCTCCCAATCCGCTCTCGGAACGGCAACGTTCTGAAACTGTCCAAGACTGCAGGTGGTTGTTGCTGACAGCCCTAAATATCCTGCATAGACGGGAGTGAGTGTAAATTTATATCTTTTCTCCTGGACAGATTAGGTCTCAGTTTGACAAAGCTCGCGGCGAGGGCTTGGTGCCGAAGCTGCCGGTGGCGTGAAACTGGTAAGTGTTAAAACAACATCAAGAAGTTTGATGTTTTATTGTGGAGACAATAAGTGAACCGTGAAGAAAAAGCAGACTTGCTCAGCGAATTAAACGAGTTGTTTAACGGTGCCGAAGTTATCGTCGTATCTCACTATAAAGGTTTGACGGTTAAAGAAGTTTCGGAACTGCGCAACAACGTTCGTAAAGCTGGTGCAGGTTTCAGAGTTACTAAAAATCGGATTACTCGTCTGGCTCTTAAAGGCACAAAATTTGAATCTTTGGCTGACCTGTTCAAAGGACCGACCGCTATTGCGTTCGCCAATGACCCGATTTCAGCCTGCAAAGCTTGTGTCGAATTTGCTAAAACCAATGAAAAACTCATTTTGGTCGGCGGTGCGATGGGAACCGGCGTTCTTTCTCTGGATGAGATTAAACGTTTGGCAACCATTCCGTCTATGGACGAACTGCGCGCCAAAATTATCGGCCTGTTGCAGGCTCCTGCAGCTCAGCTGGCGAGAGTTACGAAGGCTTACAGCGAAAAAGAAGCCGCATAATTTTCGTTTTTATGCGGTTCTTGCCGGTTATTTTTTCTCTTGTGTAGTTTATTCTACACGGCGCTCAAAAATAACTTCGCAATTATCCGCCTAAAAGCAAAAATTTTCCCAAAGAGGGAAAACGAGTAAATTTTTAGTTTATTGATTTAATTAATTTATTGGAGAAAAAATATGGCCGATTTAGCCAAATTAGTAGATGAATTGTCAGCTTTGACCGTTATGGAAGCTGCTGATCTGTCAAAAATGTTAGAAGAAAAATGGGGCGTTTCTGCCGCTGCCGCCGTTGCCGTCGCTGCCGGTGGTGCTGCCGGTGGTGCCGCTGCTGCCGAAGAAAAAGACGAGTTTGATATCGTTCTGGTTGAAGCTGGTGCCAACAAGATCAACGTCATTAAAGAAATCCGCGCTATCACCCAGCTGGGTCTGAAAGAAGCCAAGGATTTGGTTGACGGTGCTCCGAAGACTGTTAAAGAAGCTGCTCCGAAAGCTGAAGCTGAAGAAATCAAGAAGAAACTTGAAGAAGCTGGTGCTAAGGTTGAATTGAAGTAATTTTGCTTCTTTTGAGCTTTTGTAAAAACTCCCGGATTTTCCGGGAGTTTTTTATTGGGGCAACAGTGAAAATTTTGCAGAAAACGGCGGCACTGCTATCCGAATCGCAGCAGGGGCTGAATACGAATCGCTGCTATGGGTAAAAGTGAAAAATGTCTTAATTGTCGCGATAAAAAACTTGACTCATTTTGCGAAAAATCTGTTGCAATTTTAGACTCTAAGGTATAGAAAGAAGTGATTTTTCTAAAATATTATTTTCCGAATCGTGCCAAGAGGGTCTTTATCCGAGGGTTTGGCAGATTCTGTTTGTTTAAAAAAGATATTTTTTAATCTTCCGCACGCGGGGTTCATGGCAATCATGGCAGGATTGGTGCGGATTTGTAACCTAGGGATGAAAGCACAATGAAAGAATCTTATACGAGCAAGAGACGTGTAAGAAGAAACTTCGGCCGAATCGATGCCGTGTCGGATATGCCGAGTTTAATCGAAGTTCAAACCGGTTCCTATGCTGATTTTATCGAATCCGATAAAGAAAAAGGGCAGTGCGAATTCGGGTTGGAAGAAGTATTTAAATCTATTTTCCCCATTAAAGATTTTTCAGGTAGCGGCGAACTGGAGTTTGTCAAATACGAACTCGAAGAGCCGAAATATGATGTTGACGAGTGCATTAAGCGTGATATGACTTATGCCGCTCCGGTTAAGGCAACGCTGCGTCTGGTCGTTTGGGATATTGATGAGGCTACCGGAGCCAAATCAATCCATGACATCAAAGAGCAGGATGTTTATATGGGCGATATTCCGCTGATGACCGATAAAGGTACGTTTATTTTCAACGGTACCGAGCGTGTCGTCGTTTCACAGATGCACCGTTCTCCGGGTGTGTTCTTTGATCATGACAAAGGCAAGACCGTTGCTTCCGGTAAATATCTGTTTGCCGCCCGCATTATTCCTTATCGCGGTTCCTGGCTCGATTTTGAATTTGATGCCAAAGATTTGGTTTATGCACGTATCGACCGTCGCCGTAAGCTGCCGGTTACTTCCATTCTGTATTCTTTGTATTCCAAAGAAACCGAAGACAAAATCAAAGAACTGAAAGCTCAGGGCAAAAAAATCGATCCGTCCGAAATCAAAGGAATGGATAAAGAAGAAATTCTGAGCTATTTCTATGATGTTGACACTTATGTTGCCGACAAAAAGGCCTGGAAAGTCAAATTCCTGCCGGAGCGTATGAAAGGCGTTAAATTTGATTTCGACCTGGTTAATACCAAAACCGGCGAAACCGTTTGGGAAAAAGGCAAAAAACTGACGCCGCGTTCGGCTCAGAAACTGGCCGATGAAGGGTTGGAATTCTATAAAGTCAGCCCGGATCAGCTGTTTGGCAAATTTTTGGCGACTGCAGTCATCAATCCGAAAACCGGTGAAATTATTGCAGATGCCGGTGCTGAACTGAATGAAGAAGTTCTGACCAATATTTCGGCGGCAAAAGTCGGCGAAATCAAGGTTCTTTACATTGACAACGTTAATGTCGGCCCGTATATCCGCAATACGCTGGAAGCAGACAAAAACCATAACCGCGAAGAAGCTTTGCTGGATATCTATCGCGTTATGCGTCCGGGTGAACCGCCTACCTATGAAACGGCTGATCAGCTGTTCCGTTCCCTGTTCTTTGACAATGACCGTTATGACCTGTCGTCTGTCGGTCGTGTGAAGATGAATGTTGCTTTGGACATTTCTTTTGAAGATGCGCCGGATACTTACCGCACGCTGCGTAAAGACGATATTCTGCGTATTGTCAAGCGTTTGGTTGAACTGCGTGACGGCAAAGGGGAAGTTGACGATATTGACCACCTCGGCAACCGTCGTGTCCGTTCGGTCGGCGAATTGATGGAAAATCAGTATCGTATGGGATTGCTGCGTATGGAACGCGCCATTCGCGAAAGAATGAGCTCCGAATCACTGAATAACGTTAAACCGCAGGATTTGGTCAATGCCAAGCCGATTGCGTCGGTTATCCGCGAATTCTTCGGTTCTTCTCAGCTGTCTCAGTTTATGGATCAGAACAACCCGCTGGGTGAGCTGACTCATAAGAGACGTCTGTCCGCACTGGGACCTGGTGGTTTGTCAAGAGACCGTGCCGGATTCGAGGTTCGCGACGTGCATCCGACCCATTACGGACGTATCTGCCCGATTGAAACGCCGGAAGGTCCGAACATCGGTTTGATTAACTCGTTGTCAACCTATGCCCGCATTAACAAATACGGCTTTATCGAATGCCCGTACCGCAAGGTTGTCAACGGCGTGGTTACCAATGAAGTTGTCTATCTGTCCGCCAATGAAGAAGGCAAGTTCAAAATTGCCGAGGCCAATGCCAAGGTTAAAGATGACGGCCATTTTGAAAATGACCTGATTGCCTGCCGCAAAGCCGGTGAATTTGAATTTGCTCATCCGGAAGAAGTCGATTTCATCGACGTTTCTCCGCAACAATTGGTTTCGGTCGCTACTGCGTTGATTCCGTTCCTGGAAAACGATGACGCGAACCGTGCGTTGATGGGTGCGAACATGCAACGCCAAGGCGTGCCTTTGCTGCGTTCGGAAGCTCCGCTGGTCGGTACCGGTATGGAAGCAACGGTGGCCAAAGATTCCGGTGCAACTGTCGTTGCCAAATATGACGGTATTGTCGATGCCGTCGATGCCAACCGTATCGTTGTTCGTTCTTTGAACGACAATGTGGCCGATGCCGGTGTTGAAATTTATAAATTGCAGAAGTTCCGCCGCTCCAACCAGAATACCTGTATCAATCAGGTTCCGCTGGTTAAAGTTGGCGACCATGTCAAAGCCGGCGACATTATGGCCGACGGTCCGTGCACCGATATGGGCGAGCTGGCTCTGGGACGCAATCTGCTGGTTGCCTTTATGCCGTGGAACGGTTTGAACTACGAAGATGCCATTCTGCTGTCAGAAAACATCTCCCGTAATGACGTGCTGACTTCACTGCATATCGAAGAATTTGAAGTTATGGCCCGTGACACCAAGCTGGGGCAGGAAGAAATCACCCGCGATATTCCGAACGTCGGTGAAGAAGCCCTGCGCAATCTGGATGAAGCTGGTATCGTTTACATCGGTGCCGAAGTTAAGGCCGGTGACATTCTGGTCGGTAAGGTTACGCCGAAAGGCGAATCTCCGGTTACGCCGGAAGAGAAACTGCTGCGCGCCATCTTCGGCGAAAAAGCCAGTGACGTTCGTGATACTTCCCTGCGTGTTCAGCCGGGTATTGAAGGCATCGTGGTTGACGTTCATGTCTTTTCACGCCGCGGTGTCGAAAAGGATGAACGTGCACTGTCCATTGAGCAGGAAGAAATCTCCCAGCTGGCCAAAGACCGTGATGATGAAATCGCAATCATCCGCCGTTCTTTCGAAGCTCGTCTGCAGTCGATGCTGATGGGACAGAAAGTGGTTGACGCGCCAAAGGGCATTGCCAAGAATGCGACGATTACCGAAGAGGTTCTGTCTGCCGTTCCGTCTTCACAGTGGCGTAAGATTGTGGTTAAAGACGAAGAAGTCATGGCCCGTATCGAAGAATTTCTGGCTGCTTTTGACGCCCGCGTCGAAAAGGTTCAGAAACACTTTGAAAACAAGGTTGAAAAAGTACAGCGCGGCGATGATTTGCTGCCGGGCGTTTTGAAGATGGTTAAAGTCTTCATTGCGACCAAGCGTAAAATTCAAACCGGCGATAAGATTGCCGGACGCCACGGTAACAAAGGTACGATTTCCCGCGTTCTGCCGTTGCAGGATATGCCGTATATGGAAGACGGCACCCCGGTTGACATCGTGTTGAACCCGTTGGGCGTGCCTTCCCGTATGAACGTCGGACAAATTCTGGAAACGCACCTCGGCTGGGCTGCCAGCGAGCTGGGCAAACAGCTGAACGAGATGTGCGAACAGTATAAGCGCGGCGAGAAAACCATTGACGAACTCAATGCCAAACTGAAGGCAATTTACGGTGAAAAGCAGTATAAAAATGATATTGAGCCGATGAATGAAGCCGAGAAGCTGGAAATGATTTCCAACCTCAAAAACGGCGTGCCGATGGCTACACCGGTCTTTGACGGCGCTCATGAAGACGATATCAACAACATGCTGGAACTGGCAGGTTTGCCGACTTCAGGTCAGATTGACCTGTATGACGGCCGCACCGGTGAGAAGTTTGACCGTAAGGTTACCGTCGGTACGATTTATATGATTAAACTGCACCACATCGTTGACGAAAAGATGCACGCCCGTTCGGTCGGTCCGTACAGCCTGGTTACCCAGCAGCCGCTGGGCGGTAAGGCTCAATTCGGCGGACAACGTTTCGGTGAAATGGAAGTTTGGGCGCTGCAAGCTTACGGTGCCGCTTATACCCTGCAGGAAATGCTGACGGTTAAGTCGGATGACGTAAACGGCCGTACCAAAGTTTATGAAGCAATCGTCCGCGGCGATGACGGATTTGAAGCCGGCGTTCCGGAATCCTTTAACGTTTTGGTTAAAGAAATCAAATCTCTCTGCCTCAATGTCGAATTGTTGAACGAAGAAGTTTAAGGTAAAGGAGTTTTACGAATATGAATGATATTATGAAATTTTTTGGCCAGCAGGTTTCAGCCGAATCCTTTGACCAAATTAAAATCTCGATTGCTTCGCCTGAACAGATTCGTTCCTGGTCATACGGCGAGGTCAAAAAGCCGGAGACGATTAACTATCGTACATTTAAGCCGGAGCGGGACGGTTTGTTCTGCGCCCGCATCTTCGGTCCGGTTAAAGACTACGAATGCTTGTGCGGCAAATACAAACGCATGAAATATCGCGGCGTTGTCTGCGAAAAGTGCGGCGTGGAAGTTACGCTGTCCAAAGTCCGCCGCGAACGTATGGGACATATTGAACTGGCGGCGCCGGTTGCGCATATCTGGTTCCTGAAGTCTCTGCCGTCCCGCATTGCGCTGATTACCGATATTCCGATGAAGTCTTTGGAACGCGTTTTGTATTTCGAAAGCTACATCGTTATTGAACCGGGATTGACTCCGTTGTCGGTCAATGAGTTGCTGAGCGAAGAACAGTATCAGGAAGCTATTGACGAATACGGTGAAGATTCTTTCCGGGCCGGCATCGGTGCCGAGGCTTTGAAAGAAATTCTGTCTCAGATTGATTTGGAAGCCGAACGCAAGGCTATTCGCGAAGAGCTGAAGGACAGCAGTTCCGAAGCCAAACGCAAAAAGCTGATTAAACGTTTGAAAATCATTGAGGCATTCATTGATTCGAATACCAAGCCGGAATGGATGATTCTGGATGTTCTGCCGGTTATTCCGCCTGAACTGCGTCCGCTGGTTCCGCTGGACGGCGGTCGGTTTGCAACTTCGGATTTGAACGATTTGTACCGCCGCGTCATTAACCGCAACAACCGTCTGAAGAGATTAATCGAACTGCATGCGCCGGATATCATTATCCGCAACGAAAAACGCATGCTGCAGGAATCGGTCGATGCTTTGTTTGACAACGGTCGTCGCGCCCGTGCGATTACCGGTACCAACAAACGTCCGCTGAAATCCCTGTCGGATATGCTGAAAGGTAAGCAGGGTCGTTTCCGTCAGAACCTGTTGGGTAAACGTGTTGACTATTCAGGCCGTTCGGTTATTACCGTCGGTCCGGAATTGAAACTGCACCAGTGCGGTTTGCCGAAGAAGATGGCTCTGGAACTGTTTAAGCCTTTCGTCTATGCCAAACTGGAACTGTACGGACACGCAACGACGATTAAAGCGGCCAAACGCATGGTTGAAAAAGAACGTCCGGAAGTTTGGGATATTCTGGAAGAAGTCATTCGCGAACATCCGGTTTTGCTGAACCGTGCTCCGACGTTGCACCGTTTGGGTATTCAGGCTTTTGAACCGGTTTTGGTCGAAGGTAAAGCTATCCATTTGCATCCGCTGGTTTGTACCGCGTTCAACGCCGACTTCGACGGTGACCAAATGGCCGTTCACGTTCCGTTGTCGGTTGAGGCTCAGTTGGAAGCCCGCGTGCTGATGATGTCTACCAACAACATTCTGTCTCCGGCTTCGGGCAAACCGATTGTGGTTCCGTCCCAAGATATGGTGCTGGGTATCTATTACCTGACCTACGAGGCTGAAGGTGTTGCCGGCGAAGGCTCCGTCTATGCCGATTTTGACGAAGTTCAGATGGCTTTGGACAACAAATTCCTTGATATGCACGCCAAAATCAAATGCCGGATGGAATATGTCGATGACAATGGGGAACTGAAATACGGTTTGGTTGAAACCACGGCCGGACGTATTATCGTTTCGCAGATTTTGCCGAAACATAAAAACGTACCGTTCTCTTTGGTTAACCGTTTGATTCGTAAGAAGGAAATCGGTGAAATCATTGACATCGTTTACCGTCACTGCGACCAGAAGGAAACCGTCTTGTTTGTTGACAAGATTATGACCTTAGGCTTTACCAATGCCTGCAAGGCCGGTATTTCTTTCGGTAAGGACGACCTGATTGTTCCTGATGCCAAGAAAGAACTGATTGCCGAGACCGAAAAACAGGTTAAGGAATTTGAACAGCAGTATCAGAACGGTTTGATTACCAAAGGCGAAAAGTACAACAAGGTTATCGATATCTGGGCTGCCTGCACGGATAAGGTCGCTGACGAAATGATGAAGAACATTTCCAAAATCGACCATGGTTACATCAACTCGGTTTATATGATGGCTCACTCCGGTGCCCGCGGTTCTGCCGCCCAAATGCGTCAGGTTGCCGGTATGCGCGGTTTGATGGCCAAACCGAGCGGCGAAATTATTGAACAGCCGATTATTTCAAACTTTAAAGAAGGCCTGACGGTGTTGGAATACTTCAATTCTACCCACGGTGCCCGTAAAGGTTTGGCGGATACGGCCTTGAAGACCGCTAACTCCGGTTATCTGACCCGTCGTTTGGTTGACGTTGCTCAAGACGTTGTCGTTACCGAAACCGACTGCGGCACCGAGCGCGGCATTATCGTCCGTCCGGTTGTTGACGGCGGTAACGTTATCGTTTCCATCGGCGAACGTATTCTGGGCCGTACCATTCAGGAAGACATTATTCATCCTGAAACCGGTGAAGTTCTGGTTCACAAAGGCAAACTGATTGACGAGAACGATGTTGAAGTCGTTGAAGCTGCCGGTGTTGAACAGGTTAAAATCCGTTCGGTTCTGACCTGTGAAGCCGAGAACGGCATTTGTGCCGCCTGCTACGGCCGTGATCTGGCCCGCGGTACGCCGGTTAATATCGGTGAAGCCGTCGGTGTTATTGCGGCTCAGTCAATCGGTGAACCGGGTACCCAGCTGACGATGAGAACCTTCCATATCGGTGGTGCGGCTTCCAAGTCTGCCGAACAGGCTTCGGTTGAAGTTCCGTTTGCCGGTGTGCTGAAACTGGAAAACAAACATCTGGTTATCGATTCCGAGGGCAACGGCATTGTTCTGTCGCGTAACTGCGAAATTGTTATTGAGGATGCTCAGGGCCGTGAAAAATCACGCCACCATGTTCCTTACGGTACCAAGATTCTGGCGGCCGAAGGCTCCAAGGTTAAGAAAGGGCAGAAAGTGGCCGAGTGGGATCCGTTTACAATTCCGGTTATTTCGGAAAAAGCCGGTCAGGCCGAACTGGTTGACCTCATCAACAATGTTTCGGTTAAGGAAACCGTTGACGAAACGACTGGTATCGTTTCCAAGGTGGTTGTTGACTGGCGTTCAAATTCCAGCAGCGCCGGTTTGAAACCGAGCATTATGCTGAAAGATGCCAAAGGCAAACCGGTTACTTATGATAACGGTAAGGAAGTCCGCTACTATCTGTCGGTTGACGCCATTCTGACCGTTGACAACGGTGCGGAAGTCAAAGTCGGTGACGTTATCGCGCGTATTCCGCGGGAAAGCTCCAAGACTAAAGATATTACCGGCGGTCTGCCGCGCGTTGCCGAGCTGTTTGAAGCCCGCCGTCCGAAAGATGCCGCGATTATTTCCGATATTGACGGTATGGTTGAATTCGGCAAGGACTACAAGGCCAAACAGCGGATTACGGTTGTGCCGCAGAAAGGCGAACCGATTGAATATCTGATTCCGAAAGGCCGCCATCTGGTGGTTCAGGACGGCGATATTGTCAAGAAAGGCGATATGCTGGTTGAAGGTACTCCGGCGCCGCATGATATTCTGCGTGTTCTCGGGGTTGAGAAACTGGCCGAATATCTGGTTAAGGAAGTTCAGGACGTTTACCGTCTGCAAGGCGTTAAGATTAACGATAAGCATATTGAAGTTATCGTTTCGCAGATGCTGCGCAAGGTTGAAGTCACCGTTCCGGGAGATACGACTTTCCTGATCGGCGAGCAGGTTGACCGTGACGTGTTTGAGGCCGAAAATGCCAAAGTTATTGCCGAGAACGGAACACCGGCTCAGGCCGATCCGATCCTGCTCGGTATTACCAAGGCTTCGTTGCAGACCAAGTCCTTCATTTCAGCCGCATCGTTCCAGGAGACGACCCGTGTTCTGACCGAAGCTGCGGTTGAGGGCAAGGTTGACAAACTGAGTGGTCTGAAAGAGAACGTTATCGTCGGTCGTTTGATTCCGGCCGGTACCGGTACGGTTCTGCGGGCACTGAAGAAGGTTGCCGCCCAGAACGACAAGGAAATTCTGTCGCTCAAGGAAGAGGCAGCTCAGGCTCAGTTGGAACAGCATGCCGCTGTTGCCGCAACTGGCACTGACGAATCTTCTGCCGAATAGGGGGCAAACCTTATTTAACAAAAAGGGCTCTGATTTTTTCAGAGCCCTTTTTGTTTGCCGAGTGAGAAAACGGTATATGGACAAAATTTGTTCTTGATTATCAGAATTTAACCGACTATAGTTATCTTAATTCAAAATTATTTAGATGCTATTGGGATATTCACCGCGTTACGGCGGTTTATTATATATTATTAACGTTTTAAAATTTTTTTTAGTTATGAATGCTAAAGAATTTTTGGGAGGCCTTCTCGAGGAGAATAAGCCTCAGGTGGTAAGTTTTCAGAACGGTGCTTACGTTCAGGTTATTAATCTTGAAGCCGAAGAAGTTGCCGAGTACATTCGCGGTTTGACGAAGTATCAGCGTCTGTTGCTGCGAACGCGTATCAGCCGTCATCAAATGGCTGCCGGTTATGAAGCTTCGCATTTGGAAGGAATCGGCAAGCAGGATATTCAGCGAAGAATTCTGCTGTCGGAGTTTTGGAAAATGTTGGTCAAAGTCGCAGCACCATGTTTTAAGTAAAGCTTAAGCCAGAAAAAAGCATTACAAGCCCTGTGAGATTTTCTCACAGGGTTTTTTGTATAGGGAATTTCAGCCGAAAATTTTTGCTGCTTTATAAAATGGCTTGTTTTTTGGCGGCGGAAAAAGTAAAGTAATGACAGTTTAACAAAAGGAGATAAGAAGATGAAAAAACTGATTATGTCTGTTGCGGCACTGTCTTTGCTGGCGGCTTGCGCAACTGATCCCTATACCGGGGAGAGCAAGGTTTCCAAAACAGCGTGGGGAACCGGTATCGGAGCGGTTTCATGCAAGACTCTGGGCGGAAGGAAAATGTTATTCTTACCGGATTGGAACGGATGAGCAGAAATCGGTGTTTGACCGGAAGTTTCGGTATCATCTGGGGGAAGCGCTGGAT
>OHCA01000798.1_pt1 | contig 15859 bp, 9 predicted proteins | sample 1577541 | NCBI WGS metagenome assembly OHCA01 (sample SAMEA3879598, study PRJEB24766) | human gut metagenome | biome: human-associated habitat; feature: feces | place: USA | collected 1985/1987 | reverse complement strand
ATCGCTGCCATACATACCAGCGGGTACACCGATACATAGCTTCGCACTGCTAAAACGACAATAAAATATTCCACAACCGCACTCATAATAATTGCCAATGCATGTGAACTGAATATATCGGAAGCTTCCAGATACCCAATATGAAAACCACCCAGACTCTGCGTAAAGAAAAATGCCAGTAAAACATACAGTCCGATAACTCCCCAGTGACCACGTTCTCCAAATTTATTGGTCATCAATGGATTATAGTAGACGAACCAGACGTATGAAAAACACATCATCTCAAAAAGAATCATGATTAAGTTCGCACAATAATTCAATAAATGTTTATAGCCTTTTCTTTTTTTCATATCTTCTCTTTTCAATCATTGTTCATGGCAACAGATCTGCTTTTGAAGCATAGGATCCATTGTCTATATACCGGCGTATTATACCAAAATTAGCTGTTCTTTGCAAGTTTTCCCGCCATAGAATCCCCATTCTGTGGCATGTATTCTATGACATGCCAAAAGGCTGTAGAAAATGTTGTCTCCATTTTCCACAGCCCGTCTGTTTTTTCCCTGATTATTTTTATAAACTATTCATGATCCGAAGCAGCTTCGTACCATAATCTGCATCTGCTGCCCAGCCTTTTCCATACGGATTCTGCGGAATTGCAAGACATTCGACATATCTGGCTGTTCCACGCGATACATACTGAAAACGGGTATCCACACATGCATTATTCAATCCCTCGGTACTTGCATACGCTTTCAAGTGCTGTACCTGTGCACGGAGTCCGGTTCTTACGTCTGCGTAGGTTTCCCCCGCAGCACCGCCACCGACTGCACCGAGTCCGCCAAAGTTGCACTGGCTCGCCTGCACATCACCACCGAATGTGAGTCCACCGGTCTCTAACATCACCTGTGCAAACAATACATCCGCTCTTACACCCTCTGCATCTGCCTCTTCTTTTAAAATCTTAAAGAACGCTTCCGCGGAATCTGCTCCCTTGTCACGGTAAGTATCTGCCGGGAATGTATATCGTTTATTATAATAAGATACCATCTGATCTACCGTCACACTGCTTGTACCCATGATCTCATGAGCTGCTGCTTTTGATTTCACCGCTGACCATGGACCATACATACGGATTCCGCTGCTTAAGTCCTTATATGCTCTTACTTTATAGTAATAGGTTGTTCCCTGTGTCAGATTACTGTGTGTAAAGGAAGTTGCACCGGAAGTCTGTAACGTGGTATAGCTTCCTTTTTCACTGATTGCACCGGCAAGTTCATAACCGCTTGCATTATCCACACTGTTCCAGGAAATATTTAATACATTGTTGTCTCCCAATGTAATAGAAGAAATACCTCCCTGTTTCAGAACAGGAACCTGTGCTACATTACTGTAACTTCCTCTGCCTGCACTTCCCTTGATCTTGTAGGTTGCAGCGATTTTGTAATAATAAGTATTTCCGCTCTTTACGCCCTTATCCGTGTAAGTCAGTGTAGATCCAGATGAAATTGAAGCGATCTTTTCAAATCCACTGTTTGACTTGCTGCTCCGGTAAATATCATACCCCTGTGCTTTTGAAACTTTCTTCCAGCCAAGTGTGACCTGATTTTTGCTGTCACTTGTGATCTGGGAGAATACCACCTGTTTGATCGTCCATGCCTTCTGTACTTTTGAGAAAGATGCCACACCGTTTTTAGCACTGTTGCTCTTATATGCACGAACCTGATAATAGTAAGTTTTTCCGGCTTCTAAGGTTTTATCCTCATATTTTTTCGTATTTTTACCTTTGACCTGTCCGACCTTTTTATAACCACTGTCTTTTGACGTACTCCGGTAAATCTGATATCCGTTTGCCCCATCCACGGCTTTCCATTCCAGTCTTACGGAAGTACTTCCGGTTGCCTTGACTGCTGTAATGGATGTAGTTTTTAATGTCTTTGCTGACACAACTGCGGAATCACCGCTGTATCCTTTTTTACCATTTACCTTGTTGATCGTCTCTACCTTATAATAATAGGTCTTTGCAGTTTTTACATTTTTATCCTGATAGGTTGTTTTATTCTTTCCATTTACGGTCGCAATCACATTATAAGTACCATTCTTTGACGTACTGCGTTTGATACGGTAGCCGTAGGCACCGCTCACTGCTCCCCAGTTTACTTCAATCTGATTGCTTCCATTTGAAACAGCATACTTGATCTTCGTCTTTTTCGCAGTTCTTCCTTCCACGGATGCTGAATCACCACTGTAGCAGATATTGTCTCCTGTCTTTACCATCGTTTCAACTGTGTAATAATAGGTCTTTCCTGCTTTTACACTGGTGTCTTTGTAGCTGGTCGTGTTTCCGGATTTAATCGTCTTAACAACTTTGTAAGTACCATCTTCATCGGTACTTCGTTTGATGCGATAACCATAAGCTCCTGTAATCTTATTCCACTTGATCGTCAAGGTCTTTTCATTTGTGGAAACGATCGAAGTGATCTTTGTACGTTTTGCAGTTTTTCCTGCCACCGCGTCTGATGCACCGCCGTATCCTTTTGTACCGCTGTTGACATTATATGCTTCGACCTTATAGTAATAGGTCTTTCCTGCTTTTACAGTATCATCTGTGTAGGATGTTGTCTTTTCTCCTGATACTGTATCTATTTCACTATAACCACTATCTTTCTTTGTGCTGCGGGAGATGATATATCCCTTTGCCCCACTTACCTTTTTCCAGGAAATTTTTAATACTTCCTCATCCGAGGATGTGATTCCTGTAATTTTTGCTTTTGCAAGTGTCTTTGCAGATTTTGTGGAAGAATATGCACCGACACCCTGTCTGCCATTGTTTGTATTGTAAGCCTGTACTTTGTAGGTATATGTTTTGTTATTGGATTTTACAGTATCTGTGTAAGTGAGTGTACTGCCGGATTTTACCGTGCCAATCTGATAAAATTTACTGTCACTGCTGTCCTGACGATAGATCAGATATCCCTCTGCTTTAGAAACCTTTTTCCAGGTCAGGGTAATCTTCTTTCCACTCTTTGCCTTGATCTTTGTGAGGTTTGTTTTTCCTAATGCCACACCTGAGATGGGTTTAGAATACTCTCCTGCAGTTCCATCGTTAAATACCGGACGGACCAGATAGTAATATTTTGTCCCTGCCTTTACGGTATCATCAATATAAGATGTAGCATCCGATACTTCGTCAATCTTAGGATAGTTTGTATCATTCACAGTATTACGATAAATTTCATAATAATCGACATTATCGAGACCTGTCCATTTTAATCTAAGACTACCATCCGCTCTCGACTGCGTGTAATTGAGCGTTACGGTCTTTGCTCCTTTTGTCAGTCCGAAATACTCTGCGATCGCAGTTGCATCTGCAACCCCGAGTGCCTTTAATTTTTCATCAGAACTTAAGTATGTATAATAATCATTTGCATTGTCCAAAAAGGCATGCTCGATGATCAGACCAGGAATGCCATTATTTTTACAACGACGGATCAGACCGTAATAATCTGCTGCAGAACCATCCGGATATTTATCATAAGATGCATTTCTAATCAAAGTTCCACGATAATTCAATCCAAGTGCTGCCAATTTATCGCATATTTTCTTTGCAAGTGCCTGTCCATTGCCTCCTACTTGTGCATTATAGTTGCTGTTCGGATAATAAACTTCCACACCTCTCGCTGTTCCGTTTGCAGTATTTAAATGGAAACTTACTAACACATTTGCTCCCACATTCTTTGCAAGGTTTGCACGGGCATCCAGACATGCAATATTATCTCCGCCGCCTGCCGGACAGCTTGCACTCTCTCTTGTCATATAAACAGTAATACCATTATAGGTAGATAATTCTTCTTTACAGTATGTGGCGATCTTAAGTGTCAGATCCGCTTCCTGTACTCCAAAACCGGATGCTCCTGCATGGGTGCCATCATGTCCCGGATCGAGTACGACTTTCACATTACTGTTCGCACCTTTTAAGTTATCTGCAACACTGGCGACAGCCTCTGAGATTCCCTGCTCCAGCACATTTTCCACAGTGTTTTCGGAAATAACTTCTCCATCTGCGCTCATAGTAACAACATCAGCATCCACATCCGCATAGGCATCTTCATCATAAAGTACCTGATCCGGGTTCGTCTCTGCCTGTTCATTGACACCAAATCTTACATCCATGCCAAGGTCTGATAGCAGGATTTCCTGTTTTGTTTTCTCCTGTGTAAACTGCACGGAAGTGATCTGATACTCTCCTGCCTGTCCATTTTCTGAAAAATCCATGGTAAACCGGATCATATCCTCTTCTCGGCCTGCCGCTTTGATCTGATAGGTTTTTCCGGTAGTCAGATTCTGATAATTTAAAATAACATCAGAAATCTGCTCCTTCCCTGTTCCAAGGCTTAAAACCACATTCTGGGTGCCCGGTGTTTCGACATACGGGGACTCTACCATCATATAGTTCATTTCTGCTGCCTGGACTGTTTCTGTCTCAGTCTCAGTTTCTGTTTCCGTACTTTCTGTCTCGATCGTTTCCGTCTCGGCCGGCTCCTCTGTCTCCGTTTCAGCCGTTTCCGTCTCTGCGGTCTCTGTTTCCGTACTTTCTGTTTTGGTCGTTTCTGTCTCGGCCGGTTCTTCTGTTTCCACTGCCCCGGTCTCCGTTTCCGCAGTCTCTTCTGTTTCCATTACTCCGGTTTCCGTCTCGGAAGACTCCCCCGTTTCCGTTGTCTCTGATTCGGATGATGTTTCCGTCTCATCATTTTCCGTTTCAGATGCCTCTTCTGTCACAGCTGCCTCTTCCGCTGATGACGTTTCCATTGCCTGCGTGCTTTCTGTCTGGACTGCGCCATCTTCTGCCGCACGCACATCTGCCGGCAGTGCTGTCATACTCACGCAGACTGCCATGATTACTGCTAAAATCCGTTTTTTCATTTTCCTGTTATCCTCTTGTATATTTACTGATGTCTTTGCACTTCACATCTGCCGTTTATTTTATCATAAAACTAACCCGTTGAATATATCTTGCCAGAATTTTCATAAAATCTTAAAAATACTCCGGCAGGATGATCCCGCCGGAGTATCTCTTTTCACATCTATTTTGCTTTTGTCTTTACGGAAACAACGGAAGAATAACTTCCATATACTTTCTTTCCATTCACTTTGCGGTATGCACGGATCTTATAATAATAGGTCGTCGATTTTTTCAATTTACCGTTTTTGTAAGATGTCGTACTACCTTTGGATATGGTCTTTACTTTACTATATTTTCCATCTTTACTGTTGCTGCGGTAGATCTCATAACCGCTTGCACCTTTTATCTTTGACCAGGTCAGTTTTACATTCTTTGCATCCGACGCTTTTGCCTTTAACGTCGTCTTTGCCGGAACCGCCTTTGCAGATTTTACATTCGAAAATCCATTGGTCTGTTCTCCATTCTGTGTCTTAACAACCGTCTTGATCTTATAATAATATGTTTTTCCGGTTTTTACACTGCTGTCTGTCCAGGAACTGGTGCCCACATTGTCGATGGTTTTGATATTCTGATAATCTCCATCCTTTGCTGTACTGCGGTAGATCTGATAAGAAGTTGCAGCCGGTACAACTTTCCATGAAACTTTCAGTTTATTGTATGCTGTCGATTTTACGGATGTTACGCTTGTTTTTCTGTTCTCAATCTTATTGACGCAGAGTGTGTACTCTTTTTCCACTGCATTTTTCGCATATGCCTGTACTTTCAGATAATAGGTTCCCTTGCTTAATTTGACAGCAGGTGACTCTGTATAAGTACTGCCGGCATAACAATAGATATGATCATAATTCTGATAAAACCGCTTGCCATTTGCATTATATAATGTCACATACCAGCTTCTTCCCGCATCATTGATCTTCTCATGTGCCAGGCTGAAATTGATATACTGCGCTTTTGTGAGTGTAAAGCGATAGCAGTCTTCATCTGACGTATATCCTGTGATCACACCGTTTACCGCTTTGCCGACTTTTATGTTATCTGCCGAAGCCCAGTCACCGTTGTTCTCTGTCTCCCAGCCGGAAGCCGCTTTCTGTGTCATGCAGATCGTATAGTCGCCGGTATAAAGTGTAGATGCCTGGCTGACGCATACATAATATTCTCCCGCAGCCAGTCCTAATTTACATGAGGTAAAGGATGTCTCTGTTCCTGTGCTTGTAAATTTATATATTTCACTGTTATCCTTATTGTAAAGAACAACATTATAACAGCTTGACGTGCTCTGATTGTTTTTATGTCCGAATTTCAACTGTAGATAACCCGCTTTTGACATTTTGATCTTGTAGTAATCTTTGTCCGAAGAACTGCTGATACTTCCATAATAGGTTTTTCCGTTCTTCACACTGTTTGCAGTAGCAGCAGAATCATTCGACTCCACCTCTCTGTCACCAGCCGTCTTTGTTTTGATGCATACGTCATAGTTTACCGGATAACTGGTACCGCTTAATAATGTTCCTGCTGAATTTCCGGTTCCTGCAATTTTGACATAATACTCACCTTTTGGCAGTCCGAGATTCGGTGTGGAAACACTGGTATCCCCGCCGCGGATGTTTGTAGTGTAAACTTCTGTATACTGATCTTTATCTACCTTTCGGATCACACTGAACACAAACATATTTGTGGTCTCCTGACCACTTACAACCGGATGTGTCAGTTTCACATTGATGTAACCATTTGCAGAAAGTGTTGTCTTAAAATAATCCACATCACTGTAGGTACGGATGTCGCCGCTGTACGTGATACCGGAAACAGCCGTATTGGCAGTATCGTAAGTGTCATTGCTCTCACATTCCCAGTTGTCTGCGTTTGTCCAGGAAGCATTCAGCTTGTAGGTTTCTCCGTTTGTCCCATAGATTGCAAATGATCCAGACGCATTCAGATATGTCATGCCCGACACTTTCAGATAATAAGTTCCTGCCGCAAGTCCGAAATTGACAGACTCTGTTTTCTCCTCATCCGTCCTGCTCGTCATTGTATAGATCGTATTTCCAGAAGCATCGCAGACTGCTACACTGTAAATATCCGTTGCGAGCTTACTGCTCACTTTATCATGCTGTAACTGAAATGAAAGATATCCTTTTGCAGCCGATGTAATCTTGTAATAATCGGTATCAGAAGTAGAAGAAATACTTCCTGTAATCGTCTGTCCAAGTTTCGTATAATTGTCTGCTGTGGAAATGGAGTCATTTTGTTCCGTTTCACAGTAAATATCTTCATACTGTACACTAAAGCTGTAATCGCTTGATCCTATCGTAAGCACTCCAAGTCCGGTAACCTGCACATAATAGGTACCGGCTTCCAGTCCTATCTTCGCCGTCTGATTCTGTGTATCCTGAAGACCGCTGTTCACAGAAACCATTCCGCCAAACTGATCTGCAATAAAATCAATTTTCCAGGCTGGGCTGTTGCTCGTACTCGATAAATTTGCATGTGCAAATTTCAACTGCACCATACCTGCCTTGCTCATCGTAAATTTATACCAGTGTGTAACTGATTTTCTTGATGTCGTTGCTTTGTAAGTTGTATTTAATCCGATAGATGCCGCCGTTGCATAAGTACTTCCCGGTGTCACGTTCCCGTCTTTCCTTACAACTTCCTCGCTCTCTTCTGTTTCCGTGTCCTCAGATTTCGTATCCCCGATAACCGATTCTGTATTTTCCGTTTCGGTCATCTCAGAATTTTCCACTTCCTGCGTACTTTCTGTTGCCTCAGTATCCTTCACACTTTCCGTATTTTCGGTTGTCTCGGACTCGTTTTCGGTACTGTCAGTTTCCACCGCCTCAGAAGTGTTCTCTTCCCCGTTATCCTCTGTGTCTTCGCTCTCTGCTGTTTCAGAATCATCCATCGCTTCGGCGTTCTCTGCTGTTTCCGGATTCTCTGTCAGTTCCGTCACTTCTGTTTCATTCTGTCCGCCGGCTGCATATACCACCTGCTCTGCCGGGACCGCCGTCATACACAGGCTCAATGCCATAAGCCATGCGGCAATTTTCTTCCCTGCCTGATGTCTTTTTTTCATCTGGGTCTGCCTCCTTGTTTTCTTTGTGCATTTCATTTTCTATTCTCTAAAATATACTGTATAATCATCTGTCTGCCCATAATATGTGTATCCAGCCTCCTGCATTTTTTTCTGATCATCATAGGATTTTTCCAAAACAATACAGTTGCTGCCATATTTTTCCGCAACTTCCAACTGATGCTCTACCGCATCAGGAACTGCCACAATTGTTTTACATTCTTCAATAAATTCTTTTTCTTCTTCCTCTTCAAATGTATAATCATCCTGTATCATATGATTGATCAGATCCTCACCGTATAACAACTGCACCGATTCATTTATTTCACGAATCCAGCTGCATACTTCCCTGGGGGCGATCATATTCTTAATATCATGATTTTCTTCGCGTAATAAAGAATCCAGCTCAACCACCTTATCCGGCACTTTATATTGATTTTCTATCACCTGTATTTTAGGCTGTGTAAATAAAAAATACATACTTAAAATTACAAATCCCGCACATCCGGTCAGGCACAATGCTTTTGCCCATATATGCTGATATCCTGATGTCAATTCTACAACAAATGCCGCCACTATAACCGCTGGAACAAGAATCATAAACATCTTTCTATATTCATTCTGCATCCAAAAACTGTTGATACATGTATAACCAAACGGATTTGCAATCAGAAGGAAACATAATATTTCGTATTTTACCAGCTTATTCTTATTTTCATTGATGCGATTTTTTTCAGCTATAAAAAAAAGAATGGCAAACCCTACCAGAGCCAGACTGATTCCCTCCGCTCCCGCACTGCGGAATTCACTTCTGAGCGCCTCAAATGCTGCTATCATTTTTCCACCTCATAATACCCGCCATAATCACTACGGACACCCACACAAACGTTACGATAAAAAATCCCTTTCGATACATCAACTGACCTGAAAGCGCCACTGCTGCATAGGTCAGGATCATAAATATCTGACCAAATTCATTGAAACACCGTGTTTCTTTTTCTTCTCCCAAAAGCTGCAGCACCGTCCATGGCAGCACTCCAAGGAAAAATAAAGTCTGACCATTCCATCCATGTTGAAAAATACCATAATAAAATGCCTTATCCATAAATAAAGGAGTAATATAAAGCAGCCATATCACCGTCATAAACAGGTATTTTTTCTTTGTATCCTTTTGAAACAAACAATCTGCCCATGCTGCATAAATGCAAAAGTAAATTGGAAATACAAAAAACGGAATCACCAGATGAATAAACTTTGCCGGGTTGATCCTGCATATTTCAACACATACCGCATAATACGCATCGACCGGTGATCCTGCCATCTCATCAAGAAGTTCTTTTTCCACAGAGAGCATCTGTGTCCTTCCCGATGTCGGACTGTATACATACAGTGTATCTGTTGTATACATTGTAAGAACAGACTGTACTGTATAATCGTCCGTATCTGCAGGGACGCACACCACACTAAATGCGCTCAGTACCAATATCGCAATCACAGCCAAAATAATGTTTTTCATTTCCGATGTATCCGGCAGTAATCTGATCTCTTTTCGATTCCGGATCATCATTACTATAGCAATGAGCAATACAAGTGCCACGACAATCATCCATATCCGCGTAAGTACAGATAATGTCAGTTTATAAAAAATTGCTATTTGGGCTATTAAAAAAAAGAGGGCAAATAAAATCATATTTCCCATTAAATATCTATGCAGATTGCGTTTTCTTTTTTCTTTCAATAACTGTTCTGCAATATATCCCGCTGCAACAGGCGCGATGTACCACATCAATGCCATTGCCAGAAATTTTAAAATTAAAAGCAACTTCTTTTGTCCCCTTTCAATTACTGATACAGCGATACAACTCATATCCATCTACAGAATCAACATAACTTAGATTTAAATAACTCAGATAAAAATCAGAATAGTACTCCTTATTACAAACCACAAAATCTATCTCTTTATCCTCAAAGATTTTATTTGCAATATCAACATCGATTTCTACACCATGCATAAACATTGAAACCGCATTTTTCCAGCTTTTTTTCTCTTCTGCCAGATCAATCTTATCCGGCGACTGAAATTGATAAAGATCCATTATTTTATTGGTCACTGGTATAACCAGTTTGGGGTCATACTGGCGTATCCAGTAATACATCTCCGCATCACATAATATTACCGGATTCTCCTTATCCGTATTGTTCTCTATCATCTCTGCAACTGCCACTACAGAGTTATCTACTTTGTATATATTATCATCCGCTGACAATTCAGACATGCTTCCCCCGCATAGAAAAATAAAACACGTCAGAAAAAGCAGCAATATATTGCGTTCTGCCCCCTTTTTTTGTTCTGCAATAAGTTTAGCCGCAAAAAAAGAACACAAGAAACCAACTGGTAAGATCCAGTAAAACCGGATGTACCGATCTTTCCATCCTATCTTATCAAGCAACGGTTCCATAATAAGCGGATTAAATATCGTTATCAGTGCTGCCAGAAACATCCCCACAAATATCTGCAGCATAACTTTGTCTTTCTTACGTGCAATATAAAACAGACATCCAATATACACTACTATATAAAGAACATTCCACCAGCATTGATAAAATCTCCCCACAAAATAATCTAAATCAAGATATCCAAACATTCTCTTCCTCTTTTACTGTAGTATACGAATCATTCCAATCATCAGTCCCGGCATCATACACAACATTGTATTTATCATATATTTCCATTTTTTCTGCACAGTCATGATGACAACCACTCCGATTCCTACCATAGCCGCTATAATAAAAATACCACTGACCGACATTGCCATTCCTGCAGTCACAATCATGCCTAAGATCAACCAGTTACATTTATTATCTATTTCTTTTGCCAATAATACCAAAGCTAATAAAACAAACGGCAAATATATATTACACAGCATGGATTTCGATTCTGCTGTTCTCTGCCATAAATAATATTCCGCTGTATCCGGGAATTCATAACTCAAAATACTCAATGCTCCGTGAATCCCTACCGTCCAGTTTGCAATATCTTCCCTTCCACCTGCAAGACGTCTGGCAGTCTCATATACAATTAATGAAGCAAATAAAATTTCCACACAGGCTAAAACTCTGTTTACTACCACAAGTGTGTGCATGAAAAAAATTTTCGCCAGTGTTGCGATCAGCATGGGATAACAATCATGTACATAACTCTCATTTCCTTTATAGAGTCCCGTTCTTGCATCATACTGATACATTGTATCTGTATACAATGCATTGGCTGCATGCCCATTATAATAAGAGGTATCATACCCATGTACACTTGCCCCATTGTTCATTCCATATAAGATCAGTAAAAATAACATTACCAGAAGCATCGCAAAACGTCTGTCAGGTTTCTTCCACAATAACACTCCATGATAATGACTCTCATATATACAATACAGGATACAACCTGCAAAAAGCACCGCAAAAACTGCACTTTCTGCATATACTAACACATGGAATGGCAGACCACTCATCTCAATTGGCAGTTCAATCACCCCAAAAACTGCCAGAAATAACACAAAGCCTGTCAGCCACTCAAATTCTATTGTTTCCTCTCTCTTGAACAGGCAGAAAAATGATTTGCCGGTCACAAGAAACAGGATGTTAAGCACGATCAGAACGACCACAACTCCCATGATTGAATTCATATTCAAATTTCTCCTATTTTTCGATATTATAACATAGACCGTCGTTTCATACAAGAATACCGGTTTTACAGGTGTTTTCCACGGCTTTTAATTTTTTTGACCAGTTTTTCCACAATTTCATTGTGCAAAAGCAGCAATACCGCAAAATATGCGATTCCTGCTGCCACAATAATCAAAAGTACCATCCACGGACTTTTGCCAAGCAGCCGTTCCATACCAAAAACCACTGCAAGCATTACCAAAAGTGCCATCACAAGTGAAAGTATATAGTGTCTGCTAAACTTTAATACATAATATTTTTTTGCATGCACTAACAATATGGTTGTAACAACCACTTCCGAGAGTACCGACGCAATCGCTGCCCCGTCCTGCTTTAATACAGGGATCAAGGCAAAATTCGCACATACATTTACCACCGCTCCTGTAACGGTAGCACGCAAAATCATCTTTTCCATCCCGGTTGCTGTTAAGATAATATGTCCCAGAAAATATGCAATCGAAAAAATCAGGATCAGAATACTTAAAATCCTTAATGTTGAAATTGCCGGATCAAATGCCTTTCCAAATAAAAGAGGTACCACATATCCAGATGTTGCCATCAATCCCGCAACACAAGGCAGTGCCAAAAGCAGTAGAATCTGTGTTCCCCTGTTGATCAGTGCATTTCCGGTCTCATAATCTTTCTGTTTATAGCACATACTGATCCTTGGATAAAAAACTGCCACAAGTGCAATGACTACCGTATATGTCATACGGACAATTTTTACAGCATTCGAATAATATCCTACATTGGTTTCCCCGTAATAATATTCCAGCATTACCGAATCAAGCATTGTATAAATATCCGTTGCGATCGATGATGCAAGAAGAATCATGACAGGGCGCATATGTCTTCCTATATGGAGTCCTGTGTCCACTGCTATTCCGTGTTTACTGCGGCGGATTCCGTCCAGTGAAATATACTTTCTTAAATTCCATGCATTCCAAAGATTATTTCCTGCCGTGGCAATACATAAGATCAGTGCATAGATCAGATAATCGCTCTCATCTTTTACAAAGAGAAGCATCAGTCCAAACGAGGCAATTTTTACAATAAAACTGCGCACAGAAATATAAACATATTCTTCCATTCCCTGATAAAACCAGTCAATGTTAAAGATATTCAAAATAAGCATCAGCCCCATGACATTAAACAGGGGCCTCCGGTCTGCAAAATGTGGAAAATGATTGACAAATAAATAATATGCGATCGTACAAAGGACAGTGGCCACAAAATTAATAAAAAACAGTTCTAAAAAAGTCCTGCTTCTCTGTTCTTTATTGACATTACTCTGTGCAATCGCCTTGACCCCATAGCTTGGCAGTCCCAAAGAAGCGATCAGCACAAAATATGCCGCGATCGTATTTGCATAAGATACACGCCCCACGCCGGCAGGCAGCAGAACATGTGATACATACGAAGTCGTTATCAGTGGAAAAAGGGCTGTAAAGCCCTTATATGCCATATTGAATATTGAATTTTTAGCAAGAGATTTTTTTTCCATTTTCAGTACCTGTTCAATCGAATCAAGATCTCACGTTTCCAGTAAAACAACAGCCTGTGTAAAAGATCTGTCTGACTGCTTCCACACACCGTACGAAGCCATTTCAAAGATGTTGTTCCTTCCCCTTCATCTTCTCCGGCATATCGTTTTGCCACCCGGTAAAATCCTTTATTGTATGCCCTGCTGATTGTGCCCGTGGATGTGTGGATCAATGGAATATCACATACATATACTTTGTTTCCTTTTGCACGGGTATACATACATCTTTCCACACCATATAAATGCCAGTTGTCACATAATTTTTCATCAAACGGATGATGTAAAAAGAAATCGGTATGACCGCCAAAAAAACACTCATCCACTGTTTCACAGCCTGCCATGCCGCTATACTCTCTCTCCCCTGCCACAGCCTGTTTCCTGCCATGACGGACTTTTGACAACACACAGGTATGTTCTCTGGCCTGTTTTGAGTCATCCTCCACAGCACCCGCCACGCCAAGAATATCTTCTTCCTGCGTCATGAAAAGATAATCTACAAAATTTCCCAGCATATCTGCATCCGGCAGTTCTATATCCTGATGGGAATAAATCACATATTCCGTTTTTACCTGTACCGTTGCCGCATTCAGTGCTTTTGCGCAGGAACTGTACTGCTGTCTGCAGTTATCGATTCCTATCAGCGTATAATCATAATGCTGCCGCGCCAGATCCTCCACCAGCTTTTTATACTGCTTTGGATCATTATAGCAGCATACAACTGTCACATCTGCTCTGTCCATATTCTCTGTCACTCTTTCATCAACTTCAAAAATACCCGGTACGACTTCGTGATATTCCCGAAATAAAAAATCTTCGCATCACAGAAATCCTGCATCACAAAATTAGTAGACACTGCCTCCTTGTGCATGCAGCCGACCTCCGGTGCATACAATAACGTCATTCCTCTTTTCTTTGCAAGATAATAGAGGATCTCCTCCTCCGCATAGAGAAATGTCCCATCATAAAATCCGTCCATCTGTTTGAAAAAATCTTTCGAAAATACAAGACAGCAGCCATGTAATAGAACATCCTTCATCCGCTCGTCCACGCGGCTGTCCGCCGATACGGACTTTCCGTCCTCCTCACGCGTGGTAAGATTCTTACTGCCATCTTTGACATCGCGCCCCGTTTCATCCGACACGACACCATAATGGCCTGCAATGGCTTTCTTTAAATGAAACAGTTTGATCAGCTGGAACATCTTACATTTCGCCCAGGAAACCAGGATCTGTTTCCGCATATAATTTAACGTGTACTGCCTGTTTCTCGCCACCGGATTAAAATGTCTGGTGCGGCTTGCATCCACAATATCCCCGCCTAAAATATCAAAGCGCTCTTCCTTATAGATTTCCCGCAGCTTCTCACAGTAATCTTCCTGTTCAAAAATAATATCGCTGTTTGCCGCCACGATAAAATCCGGCTCAAAATGAGACCTTGCATACCGGATGCCAAGATTGTTGCCGCGTGCAAATCCAAGGTTTTTCTCACTTGCGATCACATGCACTCTTTTTTCCCCGGCAAATTCTTCCCGAAGCGACTCCTCACTGCCATTGCCGGAACCGTTGTCCACTAAAACAATGCGGATATCCTGCCCCTGCTGCGTCTTTAGAATGGACTCCGCACATGCGGCCGCCTCACGCCAGGTCTTATAATTTAAAATCACAAAACAGATCGTTCCCATATAAATCCTCATTCAAATATTTCGATGGTCATGCCGGTTTTCTACGCGCCGGAGTATCTCGTCTTTGTTCCAAGTATAATACGGATATACGGTGTAATGGAACGCACAATGGCCGTTCCAAGTCCGAAGTTTTTATGCAGAAAATGGAACCAGTCGCGGAATGGAAGTCCCTTGCGGCTCTCCTTTAGACGGATCCGTTCCATGCGCGGCAGCGTCTCATCCTGCCAGGTTTTCTGCAGTGTATTATCATTGCACTCGCCGACAAACTTTGGATAAATATGAATTTTATATCCAAGTTTACTGATCTGTAACCCGTAATCAAAATCACCGATACTGTGCTTGTAAAATGGATCGATCCCGACTTTTTCAAAGATTTCACGCGGAATGATGGCACAGTTTGCATTGAAGGTATCACAGTTTACCTCCGGCGCATCCGGTCCTAATTTTTTGTATTTGATCCCTTTGGTGTATTTGATACCGCCGTAACTCAAACCGCCGTTTTCGCCACAGATCGCACCGACTGTAACCTCATCCTTTTTCAGATGTGGTGCCATCTCATCAAAAATGCCCGGGAAGAACTTTGTATCATCATTCATCAGCATATAGTAGTCGTAATCCATATGCGTATTTTTGATGTGTTCGATCGCCTTGTGCATGCCGCCATTCCAGAAATTGCTTCCGTCTCCCTCGATCAGGTCGATCTGATATGTGCCGTCATCGCGCATCTGCTTTAACATCTCACGCGTTCCGTCAGAACTATTGTCGTCTAAGATCACATAGTCAAACGTGACGTCTCTATTTTCTGAGAGTGTTGCCATGCCCCGCTTTGTCAGTTCTTTTCTGTTAAAACAGGTAAAAATTGCAAGTATCTTCATAATTTATTTC